>Ga0315901_10002009_pt1 | contig 28668 bp, 23 predicted proteins | sample LakEriMetagenome_10_FD_203761 | JGI IMG/M metagenome (GOLD analysis project Ga0315901, IMG submission 203761) | Freshwater fungal communities from buoy surface, Lake Erie, Ohio, United States - Buoy 2 MA116 | ecosystem: Environmental > Aquatic > Freshwater > Lake | place: USA: Lake Erie, Ohio...
TAAGGGGTAACCAAGTATGCCTTGGCTCCGTTCAAGGTGTTTTGGATGGCTCTAAACGCCAAACTGACCCCGCTCTGTTTTGGTAGGACAACCGCTCTCGCCTGTTGATCTCAAAAATCAATACGACAAACGTTGTGCAAAAATTCCGTTTGTCAAGAGGTTCTCAAAAAATATATTTCTAAGTTGTTATTTTAGTGCGTAGACATCTCTTGTTATTTATCATTGCCCGCTGTGATGCACTATTATCCAGAGTGACACGCCGTGACATTGGCGATGTCGATATCGCGATGATTTTTCACAACGTCGGCGAGCGCCGTGAAGGTGTTACGACCCACTTTTGCACCTTCGCTCGCCGATGCAGCGGGGGCAGTCCCGAAAGGGACAACGCGGGGGTGCTTAAACCCCCGCGCTAAATGCGCATCAACGGGTTTCAAAACTGTTCATTTGTAGAAATTTGGAAGAGCAATTTTCACTCGAAAGAACAAGGCGGCCGGGCTACGCCGGCCTTAGGAGCACTACGCGCTTAATCCGCAGGGCCCACACACCGCACAACACCGATGCCGAGGTGGCGGATGGTCTCGGAGGCGTAGCCGCCGTCGCTACCGAACTGCCATGCCCTGCCACGGTAGTACGAGTCCACCGAAGCGGACCAATGAATTTTCCCGTCTTTCCCGTAGCAGCGGCCGGTGGATGGATACCAACCATTCCTGAAATCCGGGCCGTAATTGGGCCCCGTTACTCCAGCGGCACAGAAATCGAAGAGTTCGCGGATCGTCGGCAATCGCGTACCCTTATCTTTACAATATTGCACGGCAACCTGGTGGCTCATGACTTCGACAGATACTTCGGAAAACTTAAGTTTGAGTTGCTTGCCGTTTTGAATTGGATATTGAAGCACGCCTTGCACGACACTAGCACCCTTTGTGGGCACTGCTTTGAATTTACCGTCGCCAAAGTACTTTGTTTCAACATAAAATACGTCGTCGGAAGTGGTAGGATCTCCTTTAGCGTCATATCCATTTGGATAATCCAAAATCTCGACGCCCTGCCCGTCGCGCCAAATATTGAAAGCGTTAAAGGCTTTGGGATTGACTTGGGTAACTTTGCAAACATCGTTCTTGTTAATTTGCTCTGCCGTGACGTTGTTCTCTACTGCACCCCAGTCGCAGGTCACCGTGAAAGTTCCGTCGGGATTTTTCACTATCGTTTTTGTGTCTGTAACGGCCTTTGTTTCGGCTGTGTTGTAGTCGCGCTGCACGCACGACACCGCAAACAAACCAGCACACAAAATTCCTGAGGCAAAACTCAAACGCATGCAATGCTCCTTCTATGATACCTGCTGCAGTTGAGTCGCAACGCGATCAACCCGGGAATACAAAAAAATGCTCAACACTATGAGTGTAACGGACTCGTCTCACAAACCTCAATCGGCAAGGTTTGCCGATGTGTTTGGAAGTTTGATTGGGATTCAGATGGGAAGAAGGCATGCTGGACAGAGCGCTCAAGCGCTTTTCTGCCACGACTTGAAGCCTTCAATTATGAACATTCGCAGCAAAACCTGATATGGAACGCCGCGAGCTTCCGCAGCTTCTTTTATGGCAGCCACAAGATCGGGATCGAGTGCAACCGATGTGGGAACCTTGCGCTTTGCTTTGAGTCGCTTCATTGCCGCAAGAATTTTCTTTTCATCGTATTCGGACGGCTTTTCGTAGCTTTTGTCACTCTTCACGTATTGCTTGTTCATAGCTCATTTTCTCCTTTCGATGCATCGGCCGCGCTGAGATCACCCGCACACGACCATCACGAACCGTAAATGCCACATGCAGATGACGCCCTGAAAACGTTTTTCCAAGAGCTCCAAAACGAGGCTCGGCAACTGCGGGCTCTGTTTGAGCACCCAATGGAAAAATCGATTCATCATAGAAAACTTCTTCTGCCTCATTGGTTTCTACGTCGTGTTTCTGTTGCGACTTGGTCGCATTTCCTGTGTCCCACTCGAACTGAAACATCTCTTGCGCAAATAGCCACTGGATGAGCCAGCCACTAAACTCAAACTTCGCCAAAGTAGCCTCCTTCTAGTATAGTGGACAACACTATACTAAATCATGCGGTCTGACTTCGCAAGGAAAACTGAAGGGGCGAATACAGAACGGTGGCTGCTTGGTCAAATTTGCGTGTATGGTAGCAAGATCCCGACTTTTCAGAGCTTCTAACCAAACTACGGGTTTCGTGTATAGAAGAAACGGAGGCGAACTGGCTGGCGCCACCCGAGAGCCAAGCCTGTTCAGAGTTTTCCCAACCGGTGCTTGCATGAGCAATCCCGTCGAGCCGCTTTGGTCGCAAATGCGACCCAAATGCGACCAGCGCCCGTGGATCTCCAGAGACTTCGGTGGATGTTGGTGGACATTGGATGGTCCGGCAAGATTTTAATATGAGTAACTTTTGCTGATTTACCAAGGACTTCGAGCCGCTATTTCGGCAATCCCTCTCTCTCCGCCATCTAAACCCCAAGCGTCGACAGACCTTGGGGTTTTTGTTTTCTAAAATCGATTTGCGTTCAATTGCGTTCAGCCTGCTGTGGTGAGGATGTCTCCGCCCTGTCGTGCACCCAGCTCAACTTTGCAAAATCATGCACCGCACTTTTGTCCCGTTTGGCGTAAACAAGCGTGCTGTCCATGTCTGCGTTACCAAGAAGCATCTGCGCAATAGCAAGGTCTTTGGTGGCGTTGTACACCCGACGGCAGCCTCCGTGACGCAACACATGAGTTCGGCGTCGTGTGCGACCCACAAACAATCCTGGCTACGCTCACAGCCATGGGTCTTTCACCACGACCGTCGCCTTTGGCTCCTGCCAGACGAACCGGCCTGAGGGCGAATACGCGGAAGTTTGATGCTGGGATCAACGCCACGTTTGATGATGTCTCGGAAAGTGACGCTACTTCGACGAACGAACACAACTACATCGCCGGCAATTTCTCTATATAAACCTTTGAGGCAACCCACTCCCTCAGTCGTGAAGACAAGATCCAGCACAAGTCTACCGTCTCCTGCTTTTATAGCGGGAAACGGAGCGGTGGGAATTTGCAAGACGACCGTCCCGCACGCTGAGGATTCTGAGTTTCTCCCGAGAATGTGGCGGCGGAATCTGCAAAAGGCTGCGAGGTCAAACCGACTGGTGCCGCAAGCCCTCATGGGTCGTATCAACAGGAACCAGAACAAATGGACGAACCCCGTTGAAATTTCCTAAACCCCTTTTGGTGAGGAAGGAGCGGGCTATCTTTAGTCGGGCCAGTCGTAGTGCACATCTGCTCCTGTCCAATCTCTGCCACTGCAGGAGCGTCATTCTTGATAGTTTTTTCGAAACTGATACGCTTTTAAGAGCTGTTAAAATAGTTTAAAACGCTTTTAAGGACATTTTATGGCTAGAAACTCGCTCTTAACGACACCACCATATCCCGTTGAATCGGCCCTTCGCCAATTTGGAGCGAACTTGCGAACAGCACGTCTGCGTCGTGGGCTCACGATTGCTGAGGTTGCGCAAAAAATTGGGACTGGCGTTCGCGCAGTTGCTGATGCCGAAAAAGGAAAACCATCGACAGGGATTGCGGTGCATGCTGCCCTTTTATGGACTTTCGGACTTCTTGCGGACTTTGAAGATGCTGCTGCGCCGAATCGAGACGAAGTGGGTTTGCGATTAGCACGTTCTCGCGAGGGAGAACGCTCGCGTCACAAGAAGGGCACTACCAGCAATGATTTCTGAACGCCAATGCTTCGTATACATAACATTACCCGGAGAAATTAGTGCAGTCACTGCGGGGAGACTTGATTTAAAACCCAACCGTTTTGGCGACGTGGTTGGACGATTTGTCTATGGACAAAAATATCTAGCGAGACCTAATGCCGTTGAGATTGATCCGGTTGAACTTCTTCTCGCAAACCGTGTCTATGAAACAGTTCAGTCAGAAGGGATTTTTAGCGCCCTTCGTGATGCAGGGCCTGATTATTGGGGGCGACGAATCATTGACAGGCATGTGCACGGAAACAAACTTTCTGAGTTGGACTACCTTCTTCACTCGCCTGAGGATCGCGCAGGCGCACTCAGTTTTGGATTGGGAGTTATGCCGCCTGCGCCCAAGCGCGATTTCAATCAAACACTTTCGCTTGCGAAGCTTCAAACCCTGGCGGATGCTCTGATCGCAGGTGAGCGGAGCGCTACTTCGCCTGAACTCGCGCAATTTGACGAACTCATTTTATTGGGAACCTCAATGGGCGGCGCTCGTCCCAAAGTCGTGATTGAGGATGATGACGGACTCTGGCTAGCGAAATTCAACCGTCTCGACGATTCTTGGAATTTCGCTCGTGTTGAGCACGCTATGTTGCAGTTAGCGAAAATTTGCGGAGTGAGTGTTGCGGAAAGTCGCGTTGTTTCCGTTGCAGGACGCGACATTCTCCTTGTTAAACGTTTTGATCGCGAGAAAACAGAACAAGGGTATCGGCGCGCGCGAATGGTAAGTGGACTGACTCTTCTGAAAACCGACGATTCCGCACAAGGTCGCAGACGCTGGTCCTATGTATATCTAGCGGAAGAATTACGCCGAATCAGTTCCACACCCCAAAAGGATGCTCAGGAATTATTTAGACGAATGTGCTTTAATTCACTGATCTCAAATACAGATGATCACCCGCGAAACCATGCCGCGATTGCTATGAATAAAACATGGAACTTGTCTCCAGCGTACGATTTAACTCCTTCCATCCCTACGAGTATGGAGCGGCGCGATCTGGCTATGGAGGTTGGGAACATGGGTCGCTTTGCAAACGCTGAAAATCTTGTTTCACAGTGCTCTCGATTTCTGTTGAATGCGAATCAGGCAAAGGACATTGTCTCGGATATGGAAGTCTGTGTGAGGGAGTCTTGGCATGCTTGCGCGAAAAAAGCAGGCGTCTCTGAGAAAGATTGTAATCGAATTGCGCCGGCATTTGTTTATCCAGGGTTTCGAAACGCGGTTCCAGCGGAGGAATAGTTATTTTGGGTGCAATATTTTCGAATTTTTCGCCCCGAGAAACTTTACCGTGGATTGCTGTTTTGGCAGCTCTTATTGCGCCTTACTTTTTCGATGTTTGTTGGAAGTTTCTGCCATCCATCGGCTTGGTTGTTATTTTCACGCGACTGGCTTCGCGACGATATCTGTCTCTTCTTGGTATTGAGTTCAAGAGGCGAGAAAATTTTTGATCACCATCCTTGCCTTGGTCGCAAATGCGACCAGCGTCCGTGGATCTCCAGAGACTTCGGTGGATGTTTCTAAAACCCAAGTGACCAGATCGTTTGAGGTTTTTGTTTTCTAAAATCGACTTGCGTTTAATTGCGTTCAGCCTGCTATGGTGAGGATGTCTCCGCCCTGTCGTGCACCCAGCTCAGCTTTGCAAAATCATGCACCACGCTTAATTGATCTGTATTCATTTGATACTTGCTTTGGCAATCAACCGATTGAAAATGCGGGGGCAAACACCTACACCGAGGGCATTTGTAGGGTTTTCTGGAGAGACTCTAGCTACGACTGAAACGACCCGCCCAAAGGTCTTCCAGAAAATCCTGGACAGGGAGCACCTCAAAAGATCCTATTTTTCTGCGATATGGGTCTCGGCTAACGACAATCTTGTGAGCCCAATCACCCTCCTGGTCAATGGCAGCAAGACCTTTGAGCTCTTTTTCGGAGATGTGGTCGGAGTGTTTCACTTCGATGGCTGTATCGTTCAAAATGAAATCAACTTCAAACTTGTCCGTTGAACGCCAAAAATTGAGCAATTCTTTTTTGTCTGAGTAGTCACGATAAGCCAGGAGCTCTTGGCCGATATACTGTTCCAACTGCATGCCTGCGTTCGGATTGACAGGAGAATACTGTGGAATGTCGAGCAAAGTGTTGACCACCCCAACATCGAAAAAGACCAACTTTGTCGTTGAAGCCGATTTACGCTTTGTTCCTAATTTCCAACACTCGAGTTGCGCCGCAATCATGGTGTCTGACAGGATTTCAAGGTACCTGCGAGTGGATGAGGGCGACAATTGTGCATCCCTTGACAGGCCATCAATGTTCACGGTCTGCACGGCGCACGATGCAATATGGCTCAGAAACCGTGAATATTGTTCGACACCGCGCGTGAGCGCCTCGGCTAGGATCTCTTGCTGCAAATAGTCGCCCACATAGTCAGTGAGCTCTGCGTTCGGCTCTGCGGAGAAAAAAACATTCGGAAGAGTTCCAAAACTCAGTATCTTTTTTAGATCAAATTGAGCCTTAATCTCGGGATAGACAAACGGATGAATTTGGATTGAACGTGTTCGTCCGCCCATGAGCTTTGTGTAGCTTCGTCGTAACTTTCGAGCACTGCTTCCAGTGAGCAAAAATCTCACTTTCATTTCTTCAATCATCAGATGCACTTCATCCATGAGTGATGGCAGCTTCTGGATTTCGTCGATCACGACAAACCTGTCTGTTTCCTTGAGTGATTCGCGGAGGGTTGAAGGCCTGCGTGTCAGCATTAGGAACGTCGATTGGTCGAGTAAGTTAAAGACACGGTCAGGATTAAGCTCCTCTCGGATGAGTGAGGACTTTCCTGTTTGCCTCGGACCGAGCAGTAGGACACTCTTTTGAGTGAGTGTGCTTGTAATTTTTTTATTGATAATTCTAGGTAGATACATAAAACCTTTTCTTAGTGGCGGATTTTAATATAAAATACCACCACGCCAAAATGGAAACAATAAGTATTTATCTAAATTAATGATTATATTAATTTTAATTGTCGGTTCTGCGAACCTCAGTAACAGTTTCCAGAGCGAACGGTGAGTAAGCCGGGGGAATCTCACCCCCCGCTGCTCGCAGAACCGGACTGGACACTCTCGTGTCATCCGGCTCCCATCAATAAACCTTGAAATATTCCCAATGCGACAACACACACGTTTGACGACATGTTTCATTTTCTTCAAAGCTGGATCGCTCACAGCAGGAACATTGATCAAACTTTAAAGGCTTACGTTCGTCGAAAACCTCTGCCTCCAGAGCTTCGTAGCAAACAGCAAAATTTCATCGCATGAAATTGCATATTCATCAGGAACAACCAAACCCAAATGTAGAAGGGCCTTTCTTAAATTATCGGGTGCTGAACCCTCTCGAATCGCCTGCGCTGAAGCACTCTTGCTTAGCTTTTGACCATCAGCAGAATAAACCAGCGGAACATGTAAATAGCTTGGCGATGTAAAGCCCAAAATCCGCTGAAGATAAATATGTCTCCCTGTCAAAGGCAGAATATCAAAACCACGGACAACGTGGGTTATGTTCTGATTAAAATCATCAACCACGACAGCAAGATGATAGGCATACATCCCATCTGCGCGGCGCAATACAAAATCACCGACCGAAACCGCAACTGATTGAGCATAATTTCCAGCCCAGCGATCCTCAAAAGAAATCAAGGCATCATTTACGCACAATCGGACAGAGACTTGCGAACGGGGGTTAAAGTCTGGCTGCTTTTCGCCTGTCTGTGCGGTTCGGCAATAACCCGGATAGATAAATTCGCCCTCACCGTTTATCGGACAACCACGACGTTGCAAAACTGCTCTGCTGCAAGCACATTCATAAACAAGGCCAGACTGACGGAGCGTCTCAAGAGCCCACCGATATAAATCAACGCGCTCGCTTTGTCGGACGACCGGTCCGTCCCAATAAAGACCGTGCCTTTCAAGCTCTGCCTTAATCAAGGATTCAAAATGCGGGCGAGACCTGTGCTGATCGACATCTTCGATCCGTAAAATCCACTCACCATCAAAGGCACGGGCATCCAAATAGCTTGCAACAGCAGCGACCAAAGACCCCAAATGAAGTTCACCGGAAGGTGTGGGAGCAAATCGACCACGATACATCGCGCTAACCAGCGAAAAGCCCCTTTTAGCCCTGCATCCAGAGGCAAAAAACGGCGATTGTAAAAACAAAAAAACCGCCCTCAGGCGGCTTTTTTATAGTGGTGAAGGGTCGGGGGCTCGAACCCCGGACCAAGAGATTAAGAGTCTCTTGCTCTACCAACTGAGCTAACCCTCCACTCGCGAGCATGGACTAATCCATGCAGACCTTAAAAGTCAAGAGCAATGCCCATCACAGAATGCTCTTTACTTAGTAGCCAACAAAATCGCGATAATGAAGGCCATAATCGTCTGGAATTCGATCAGAGCCAGACCAAGAATCAAAGGGGTGAAGAGTTTTTCTGCGGACTGAGGATTGCGACCAATGGCCTCGTTAGCAGATGCAGCCGCGCGACCTTGCGCAGAACCTGCACCAAGAACCGCAAGACCAATTGCAAGAGCCGCTGCCAGAGCACGAAGCTCACCGCCCCAAGTACCAGCTGCCTGCGCGCTTGCAGCAGCTTCTTCAGCAAAAGCAGGAGCAGAAGCCAAAACGCTTGCTGCAATCAAAGCAAAACGAGAAATTTTCATAAATCACCTCAAAAAAAATACACCAACAAGACAACCCCTCACCGCTCACCGGCCGTTTGATTCAAAACCAAACTGGGTGAAGACCTCCACAGACTTTCAGCTCAATGCATCAATCTCTGCAGATGCCCCTCAAGCTTTTCGATGAGAAAAGCTAACGCGCTTTTTGCAGTTTTGACTTTGTTCCGAGGGTAGAAAACAACAGCGAAAACTGCGCGCAATTCGTCCAAAACCCGAAACTGCGCAATCGTCTCAATGATCGTGATGGGCTGTATCAAGGGACAATCGCACGTAAACGGAGCTCAGAGTCATAAAAATGAAAGCTTGCAGACACGCAACAAGCAAACCAAAGACCAACAAGGCACCAGGGACCGGCAAAAACGGAACATGAAAATCACGCATCAGCGTGGAAAACACGCCAAAAACCATGTGGTCGCCAGACACGTTACCATAAAGACGAAGACTCAAAGACACAGGGCGGGCCAACAAAGCAATAACTTCAATCATGAACATCAACGGAGCTAGAAACAGAACAGGCCCGCACAAATGCTTCACGTAATCGAATCCGGCATGCTTCAAGCCGACGTAGTTAAAGGCGATGAAAATAACGATAGCCATCGCCAAATTCTGGTTAATAAATTCTGTTGCCGGCGGAAATCCTGGAACAAGACCAGTCAAGTTTGAGCAAATAATGAAGAAGAAGGTCCCGCCCAACAGTGGAGCGTAATGATGCCAATTGCGGTCGCCAACAATCTTCTCCAGAGTGCTGGAGACGACCCCCCAACAGAGTTCAACAAATGCTCGCAAACCAAATTTCTTGGGCGGCAAAAGCTCTTCATCAGACAAGTTCTCCGGCTTCAAACGGTAAAAACCTGCGACCAAACCCAGACTCGTGACAAAGACAAAAGCTGCAGCCGAGGCCACAATCTCAGTCAGTTGACCGGGCTCAATTGAGAGAGCAAATGTTTCGCGAAGATGCTCTGCAAAAACAGCATACCACGACACAATACGGAGAGGTCCGCCCTCACTGGCGAAAGCAAAAACAGGGGCCAAAACACAAAGTGTGACAGAGATGAGCTTGAGCCACGCGAATACAATGCGACTCATGTTGTCTCCAAAAAAATGGGTGTTGAACTATCATGTCGCTGACGCGAATCAGTCAAAAACGAAGGCTACCCCTAACGCAGAAGCTTGTGACGCGCAAGTGTAAGGAAAGCAAGAGTAATCACTGCAGTTGAAAAGAAGATCAGACTGATACTAACAACCTCAGTTCTTCCGTCCCTTACGGCAAAAAACAACGGGACAAGTCCCAAGATCTTTGCAAAAAAACCCAAGAAAGTTTTGCGCTGCCGAATAATAGCAGCAACTTGAACAAAAACACCCACTGCAACAAGTGTTGCGGATAACATAGACAATCCATAGATGACCCACGGTTGCATCATTTTCGGGGCCCTGCGGACTGTGCTTCATCCTTCGGTGGCGTAGAATCCTTGCGCTGATTCCGACTCTCCTGCGATAACCTACGAAAACTCATGACCGTGGCTGTTCCCATGACCAAAGCATCCAAGACAAAAAGACCCGCTCTGCACCCAGTAAGTTGTAATCCCAACTCCTGACAGAACTGCTGTCCCGAAGGATGCTTAGTCCACCAAGTGACCAAAACAGCCAAACCCACAAGAGCGCACAAGTTTCCATAAAGTATTCCGAACCAGATGAGAAGTTTTCCCATTCGGACTTGACCTCCTCGTTCACCCTGAGCAAAATCCGGCCCCTGCACCCCTACAGGTCAACCTTTGCGAGATGAGACTATGGCCTCGGTCGAAAAATCGGAAGTCTTCTTCGAAAAACTAAAGGCTCGGCTCATCACGCTTGGTTTGGGCGATGCTGTCGCTCATTCCATTGCGAGTCAGGTTATTCCAGTTAAGATCGAAGGCAAAACAATCATCGCTGACTGTAAAAGTCAGTTTCATGGTGCCCTCATTGTCAGCGCAAAGATGAACGATATTGTCGACGTTGCCAAAAAAGTTTGGGGACACGATGTTGATTTCTACGTGCGCTCGGACAGCGGCACAACACTTTCACAGTCAACAAAAAGAACCAAGACGTCCAAACAAACTGAAACTCTTCCTCTCTTTGAAACTCCAGATGATTCCGGAAAGAAAACTTCTGCGAAAAACTCTGCTCGAATCACTAAAAATCCAAAGCATACTTCAATTTCGGAAACAGACTTAAAAACAGAAGAAAAAGTTTCTCTTCACAAGGAAGCCCAAACGTCCACTCAAGCAGGGCAGACAAAAGGCTCGACAACTCTGCAAGCAACTCGAAACATGAATCAAATCTCGACTCCCATGACAATCACCCCAATTGCACTTGTGGATGAATTTGAGTCACGGCAGCAGCATATTCAAGAGACTAATCGCTCTTTAAATCCGGAGCTCACATTTGCAACCTTCGTTCGTGGTCAAAGTAACTTAATTGCATATTCGGCATGTGAATCAATTGCCAAAAATCCTGGAAACCTTACCAATCCAGTCTTCATTTACGGTGCAACTGGACTTGGAAAAACACATCTTCTTCATTCCGTAGGAAATGAAATTCTTCAGCAGCACCCAACATGGAACATTAAATATGTAACCAGCGCCGACTATATGAACGAACTCATTCAATCAATTCGCTTCTACAAGCAGGAAGAGTTCAGAAAAAGGTACAACCACGTTGACGTATTATTGGTGGATGATATCCAATTTCTTGAAAGCAAAGACTCTACTCAACTCGAGTTCTTTCACACTTTTAATGAACTTTTTCAAAAGAAAAAGCAGATCGTTATCACCTCTGATAAGTATCCCAAGGACATTCCAAATATTGAAGAACGACTGAAAAGCAGATTTTTGCAGGGTCTGATTGCGGACATTGAACCCCCGGGGTTTGAAGATCGAGTTGCCATCATTGAAACAAAAGCCAAGGCTCTATCGCTCAGGCTCACTCGCGACATTGTTCTTCATATCGCAACACACGTGAAGTCAAACGTGAGAGAAATTCAAGGCATTCTCAACAATCTTGCAATGACACAAAGCATGACCGGCGCTCCGCCAACTTTGGAATCCACAAATTCACATCTAAGGCGGATTATTCGCGTTCCAATGCAGTCTTTGGATATTTCAGCTATTCAAAAGGCTGTCGCCTCGCACTTTGGAATCAAAATTTCTGAACTCATGTCTCAAGATCGCTCACAACGATTGGTGATTCCACGTCACATTGCGATGTATCTGGGCCGAGAATTGCTCGGGTCGGCAACAACAGAAATTGCCGAGGCCTTCGGGAAAAAAAACCATACAACCGTGATGCACGCAGTTGAAAAGGTCAAAGAGCTTATTGAAAAAGATGCTTCAACACGAGCAATAGTTATTGAGCTGAAAAGAAAACTTGATCAGAATTTGGTTTAGAACAAATATCTGATTCTCGCCCTGCTGCTGCTCGGTAAATTCTATCTTGAAGTGATAAAAACAAATCCTGCTCATCTGTCTCAATATTTTTTGGATTAAAAATCCATAATGAACCCTCCCCGACAACACAATCTTCTGCCCAACGCAAAGAGTCGAACAAAGAATAAATAGCTTCAGACACATCGCCGGACGGGGATAAATCACGGTAATGACCTACACAGCTCTTGAACTGAACCAGCAGGCCAGCAAAATCGAGCAATACAGTCTTTTTCAAATCTTGCTCACCAACAACTGCCAGACGGCCCGATCTTTTTAAATTCATTTCCTCGTGACTCAATAAATTCACCATGCATGTTTCTATACGAGGAGCATAGTGAACCAATAATTGCCCAGGTGCCGCTTGAGGGGCCATATCTGACGATAACAAATGCCTCTGAATAACTCTCACAACAGGCAACTGGGCTTGACTCAAAAGACCCTCATCCAAAAGTGAACGCTGCAAATCGGCTACGCTGACCCCGCCACGCCGAAGGACATCGAGAGTTTCATCAGAATTAATGCGCACAACTGTTGACTCAATACCAAATCCGCAACGACCGCCATCGAGTATCCACAAGTTATCAACATTCGGAAAATCAGCCATGACATGTTCGGCCTTTGTGGGGCTCACGTGTCCAAAGAGATTTGCACTAGGTGCCGCAACAGGTACCTGGCACTGCTTTAAAAACTGGAGAGCCAGAGAATGCGCGGGTTGCCGCAAGCCCACCCAACCAGTACCCGAGGTCACCTCTGCCGCAACGGCCGATAAGCGGGCGGGCAAAATCAAAGTTAGGGGCCCGGGCCAAAAAGCTTTTGCAAGACAAGCCATCACGGCTCTTTGCCAGGTATTCACACGATTTGGGTCTATACAGTCTTCAGCGCGAACAAAATCATCGACATGCACGATAAGAGGATCGGTCGCAGGTCGCCCCTTAACCGCATAGATGCTGCGAATTGCATCAGGATTGCCGGCATCTGCGCCCAATCCGTAAACTGTTTCTGTTGGGAACGAAACCAAGCCGCCGTGTTTGAGATGGCGCGCTGCCTGAACCAAAATCTGAGTGTCGACTTCCTTGAGCATTCGGGTCACAGCATTGATCTCCTGTAGCGAGGTTCCATCGGTATCCACAGGTTATCCACACGCTGTCAACAGAAGAGCGACTGTGTTTAGTCTTTAAAATCGGACGTCTCTGGAGTTATCCACAATAAAAGGATGTTCATAAAAATCGTATTTTTGATAATACTTTCGAATATTTATAAGCCTTATAGCGCTAGCTCTACAAAGTTATCCACAGCGTTTTGTTGATAACCTTGGAGAGAGGCAAAAAAACACACTCTGTCAGACCTTTAATAGGTGATGTGGATTAGTTGTGGATTGGTTGTGGATGAGACGTGGACATCTTTAGGTGCTCAAAAAATGGACACAAAGATATCCACACTTTTTGCTGACCTTCCACAGCTTTTCAACGGAAGCATCCACATCTTATCCACCATTTAAAAGCATAAAAATAACAAATAATTTAGATACTTATGAGAAAAATTAGGAGTTTTCCACAAAAATTGCCCTCGCCTACTACTGCAACTACATAAACAGATGTGATCATCTTAATAAAAGAAAAAGAAGAAGGCCCTGAGCACAAACGGCTCCGGACCTTGTCGTACCAGCGGTCCTCATGTAGACCTTTGCAGCAAAAGAAAAGTCGCCAGAGGAGTGAGACCATGCAGAATCATCGCATGTGCGTTCAAAGTCACAACGCTGATATGTCCGGTGAGTCACCAACGTCCATTCGGGCAGTTATCGAACGCGACAAATTGGTCAACGCTTTAGCTGCCGTCACAGCTGCTCAGGCTGAAGGTGATGTAGGCTGGGTGCAATTTCAATTTACAGGTCAAGGCCAAGTCATTGTCAGTGCTCTCAGTCACAATCTATCGATCCGCTATAGTTTTGCTGCGGATTATCAAGGAACCGGAATTCTCAAAGTATCCGGAAAACAATTGAGTGAATATGTGCGCCAATTGCCACCGGAAAAAATTACTCTGACGGCTGAATTACCTCAGCGTTTAGTTGTTAAATGCGGACGTTCATCCGCTAAATTGCAATTGGTTCAAGATCAAACGCAGGCAGACGTATTCGTCCCACAAGAGGGGACCTCTCTTCTTGTGAAGGGGGAATCGCTTGAACGTTGGGTTAATTCTTTTCGTGATTTTGTCTCTACCGACGATCAACGGTTTTACGCCAATGGTGCTTTGATTTGGGCGGACTCATCCAATGGATTAACGTTGCAATCGGTTGCCACTGATGGATATCGCCTGGCAAAAGCCGCTCTGACTGATGGATTAATGGCTGAAACGATTGATAACAGTTCTGCTTTAGTGCCCAAAAAAGCATTGGACGAGCTGCGTCGTTTGTGTAGTGCAAAGCCTGATGCAGAATATCGTTTACGGTGGAATGGCGAACGACTTTTTTTTGCTGTTGAAACCGAAAACTATCTTTTGGTTTCAAAGTGTATTCCAGGAAAATATCCTCCTTACACTTCATCTATTCCGCAAAAAATCAACTTTTCAGTCAATATTGGTCTGACACCATTTCTGGAAAGTGTGAGGCGCGTTTTATTGTTTGCGGACAAGAACCGAATCATCAAAATCAACTTTGACGGCCCTGTGCTTGAAGTTCAAAGCTTTACTCCCGGTCTGAAAGAAGGAGAAGAGATTGTCGAACTGGCTGCACCTGTCGAACAGCCCTTTGTTGTGAACTACAACGGGACTTTGCTAACAGGAATTTTGAATGTGCTCTCAGGTGAAACAATCAAAGCATCATGGGAGAACGTCAATCGACCCGTGATGATCACTGGAGAGGCGGAAAAAGGTCTAGAAGTGTTTTATTTGCTCGTTCCGACTCGATTTTGATCAGTTGGCTTTTGCCAATTTGGCTAAAGCATTCTTTTGACGTATATTTTTTGCGCTGAAAAGCCTTTTTTTGAAGAACTTTCACAGGTGCTTCCAATATCAGGAAGAGAGGGGATTCCTCGCTTATGTTCTTTCTTTCGCATCCCAGATTGATCACGTTGTCCAACGAACAATCGCAATACGGCGCTGGTCAGATTCAAATCCTTGAAGGACTTGAGGCTGTCCGTAAGCGGCCAGGCATGTATATCGGTGATACGTCCGTTAATGGTCTTCATCATTTGGTCTATGAGCTCGTTGACAACTGCATTGATGAATATTTGGCCGGTCACGGTTCTACGATTGAAATCACACTTCATGTAGATGGCAGTGTGACGGTCGCAGATAATGCGCGCGGAATTCCCGTTGATCTGCATTCCGAAGGACGCACAGCTCTTGAAGTTGTTATGACGGTTCTTCATGCGGGCGGTAAATTTGATAACAGTGTCTACAAGGTTTCCGGTGGACTTCACGGTGTTGGTGCATCGGTAGTTAATGCGCTTTCATCCTACTGCCGCGTTGAAGTCCGTAAGAATGGCAAGGTTCATGTACAGGAATATCGTTGCGGGATTCCACAAGGTCCAGTGCAGGTCATTGGTACCACCGAACAAACGGGAACACGGACGACATTCAAGCCTGATGCAACAATCTTTGAAACCACCGAGATGAGTTTCGATCACCTGCAGGGACGCCTGCGTGAACTGTCGTTTTTGAACAAAGGGATTTGTATCAAGTTGCATGACGAAGTAACTGACAAATCAGCTGAGTTTAAGGCAGACGGTGGACTTTTGTCCTTTGTTGAATTTCTCAATCGTTCCAAAACAGCAATTCACCCGAAGCCATTGTACGTCAGTACAGAGAAAGATAACTGCGCGGTTGAGGTGGCTCTTCAATGGAATGATGGCTATTCGGAATCGGTTTTTTCATACACAAACAACATCAATACAGTTGAAGGCGGCACGCATTTAACGGGATTTCGTTCAGCCTTAACGAGGGTCGTCAACTCACTTGCGACAGACGACAAAGGAGCACAGAGCTTAAAAGAAGGTCTGTCGGCCGATGATATCCGCGAAGGTTTGACAGCAGTGTTGTCGGTCAAAATCCCAGATCCTCAGTTTGAAGGTCAGACCAAGAGTAAACTGGGTAATTCCCGCGTGAGAACGATTGTTGAAAGTATTCTCAATGAAAAACTGACTGAATATTTTCACGAAAACCCCGATGTCGCTAAGCGCATCGTAACAAAAATTGTTGACGCAGCCCGTGCTCGTATTGCTGCCCGCAAGGCCCGAGAGCTAACCCGGCGCAAGGGAGCACTGGATTTTTCAGGCTTGCCCGGCAAAATTGCGGATTGTCAGGAGAAAGATCCCGCACTCTGCGAATTGTTTATCGTTGAGGGTGACTCAGCGGGAGGTTCGGCAAAGCAGGGACGTGACAGAAAGTTGCAGGCTGTGTTGCCTCTGAAAGGTAAAATTCTCAACGTTGAGAAGGCCTCAGCAGATAAAATGGTCGCTAATCAGGAAATCCGCACTTTGGTTCAAGCCATGGGCACAGGGATTGGCCGTAATGACTTTGATATCGCAAAACTGCGTTATCATAAAATTGTTATTATGACTGATGCTGATGTCGACGGAGCTCACATTCGGACATTGTTGCTGACGTTCTTTTATCGACAGATGCGTGAAATTATTGAACGTGGTTATCTCTATATTGCTCAACCACCACTCTATAAATACAAGAAGAGCAAAACCGAGAAGTACATTAAAGATGAAAATGACCTCGAAGCATTTCTGCTAGAAAATTCTCTGTCTGAAGCAGAAATCACTGATTCTTCCGGTAATAAAATAGACAAAGGTCAAGTGCGGAATATGCTGACCTGTGTCGAACGCTACAATAGAATTTTTAATATTCTTGCTCGCCGGCGCACACCGACACTCGTCGAGTTTTTAGCGTCGTATAAAGATCTCTCTGCAGCCACCTTCTTCGACAAGCAGAAGCTGACAGCTGTGGTCACCGACATTACCGATTTTGTTTCTAAGGTCGGTCACATTCATTCAAGTATTGAATTCGATACAGAACACAACCGCTATTATGCGATTATCAATATGCAGATTGCAGGTAAACCTGTTCGGTTCCGTCTGGATACTGAATTTGTGGAGTCCAATGAGTTTTCTGAACTCAAGCGTTTGCACAATCAATTGGAAGAGGGTCAGGCCTTACCTCTGAAGTTCGTGGCCGAGAAGAAGACCCGCGAGCTGCCCAACTGGATTTCGTTGCAGCAATTTTTGCTGCAGGAAGGTCGGCAGGGAGCATACATCCAGCGTTATAAAGGTTTGGGTGAAATGAATGCTGAGCAGTTGTGGGAAACCACCATGAATCCCGAATCAAGACAATTGCTGCGGGTTGAAATTGAAGATGCCATTGCGGCGGATGATCTGTTCTCGATGTTGATGGGCGATGAAGTTCCTCCGCGTAAGGAATTTATCGAAACGAATGCATTGAACGTGCGTAATTTGGATTTCTAAAATCTGATTTCTGAATTTTGACCTCTGATCAGTAAGGCTGGGTAAAACATTATGTCACAAGCAGTTCGACAAGGCATTGTTGCCGTCAACATCAACGAAGAAATGAAGAATGCTTACTTGGATTACGCCATGAGCGTAATCGTAAGTCGTGCACTTCCGGATGTGCGCGATGGAATGAAACCGGTTCATCGCCGCGTCTTGTTTGCGATGTATGAACAAAATAACGTCCATAATAAACCCTACAAGAAATCAGCGCGTATTGTAGGTGACGTTCTCGGTAAGTATCACCCTCATGGCGATACAGCCGTTTACGATGCTCTTGTGCGCATGGCACAAGATTTTTCGATGCGCTATCCGCTGATTGACGGTCAGGGAAACTTCGGAAGTATCGATGGCGACAGCCCTGCAGCAATGCGCTACACGGAAGTTCGATTAGCCAAAGTCTCAGAATCATTGATGCAGGCTCTAGATGAAGAGACTGTCGATTTTGGCCCCAACTATGACAACAGCGAGCGCGAGCCGTTGGTGCTGCCAACTATTTTTCCACAGTTGCTGGTGAACGGTCAGTCTGGAATTGCCGTTGGGATGGCTACAAATATACCTCCGCACAACCTCACTGAAGTACTCGATGCGCTGATTCACTTGATCGACAACGAATCAGCGACAGTTGAACAACTGATGGGTTTTGTAAAAGGACCTGATTTTCCGACAGCTGGTGTGATTTGTGGATTGAAGGGTATACACGATGCGTATCGCACGGGCCGTGGTTCAATTTCTGTGCGAGGCCGCGCCAGCGTTGAACAGACTAAAGGCGGCCGTGAGCAAATTATTGTCACGGAACTGCCCTATCAGGTGAATAAAGCAAGCTTGATTGAGCGTATCGCTGAGCTGGTCAAGGAAGAAGAAATCACCGGAATTTCAGATATTCGTGATGAATCCAACAAAGAAGGAATTCGGATTGTCATCGAGGTGAAGAAAGGGGAAAACGGCGAGGTTCTTCTTAATCATCTCTATAAGCGGACACGATTGCAGGACAGCTTTGGCGTGAACATGGTTTGCATCGTACGCGGTGTACCTAAGCTTGTGAACCTGCGTGAAGCTTTGACAAACTTTGTCGATCATCGCTTTGAGGTCATCACCCGCCGGACAAATTTCCGGCTGAGAAAAGCTGAAGAGCGTCTGCATATTTTGGAAGGCTTGAAAATTGCCGTCGATCATCTCGATGAAACGATTGAGTTGATTCGTCGTGCACCAAGTCCCGATGATGCAAAAGAAAAGCTGATTGCGCGATTCTCGTTGAGTGATCGTCAGGCATCAGCGATCTTGGAAATGAGACTGTCACGTATTACCGGACTTGAGCGCGATAAAATTATTGCCGAGCACGCCGAGATTATGGTGACTATTGCAGACTTGAAGGACATTCTTGCCAAACCCGCTCGTGTTGCAGCGATTGCACGAGAAGAATTTATTGCATTGCGTGAATCGCATGGTGATAACCGACGCACTGAAATTACAACCGATGCAGCTGATGTGGACCTTGAATCGCTGGTTCCGCCTGCCGACGTTTTTGTTACCTTCTCACAGGGCGGTTACATCAAGAGAGTTCTGCAGGATGAATTCAGGTCGCAGCATAGGGCTGGTAAAGGAAAAACAGGGGCGGCCCTAAAGGACCAAGATTTCGTCAAAGTCACATTCAGGGCTCATACACATGATCACGTGTTGATGTTCTCGAATTTTGGCAAGGTCTACTGCTTCAAAGTGTATGAGTTGCCTGAGGCTCCAGCCAACGGTCGAGGAAAATCCATTGCCCAGATTTTGACCTTGCAGTCCGGTGAGCAAATCACCACGATGTTGCCTGTGCATGAGTTTTCTGAAAATCAGTTTGTGCTCATGTGTACCGCACAGGGAGTCGTCAAGAAGACCGAGCTGTCAGCATTTGCAAATATCCGCGCGACAGGATTGCGAGCCGTAACTTTGGATGAAGGTGATTCACTTGTGTCCGTTCGAATTACCAACGGAAAAAATCAGGTGATTCTGACCTCAGCCAATGGTCGTGCCATTCGCTTCAATGAAGATGAAGTGCGCGCGATGGGACGCACGGCGCGCGGTGTCACCGGTATCAACATGGAAGATGGTGATGTGGTTGTGGCTGCTGAGACTGTGGATCCGGCTACAAGCGAGAAGCTCCTTGTGGTGACCGAATTTGGATACGGCAAACGCAGTGAGCTTGATGAATATCGAATCACAGGCCGTGCTGGTAAAGGCGTCAATGCTATTCGCGTCACTGAGCGCAATGGTAAGGTTGTTGCTCTTCTTTCCGTGGCCGATGGTGCTGACTTAATGCTGACAACCAATACAGGTCGAGTGTTGCGCATTCACACGCAGAGCGTAAAAGTCATCGGGCGTCTCACTCAAGGCGTCTGCCTGATGAGGATTCTTGATGGTGAGCGTGTGGTCTCGGTGTGCAAGCCGAGTGAGTTTGACGATACCCCTGTGACACAACTTGAGTCTGCTGAGGAAATCGAGTGATGAATCCAGTGAACCTGTGGGTGTTTTGCCTGTTGGCGATGTTGTGGAGCTGTGGTAAATCCGAACGCCCGTCGATCGGTAACCGATTGGACGCTCCCATAGCTCTTGATAGTCACCCCAGCCGTTCAGTTTATTACGTGTTAAACGCCTCATTGAGCGGAGAATACCGCACAGGATCCCTGCAGGCTTTCAGAGTTCCCGTTGCATCATCGGATGCACAAACTCCTTTAGCAACGCTCGAAGTTCCGAGGTTGGGGACTGCTTTGGCTGTTGCAAAAACTGGAGATTTTCTGGTCGCAGGTTTCTCTGGCACAGTCAGCGAATTGCGGGTCTTGGATTTAAATGCCGAAGGTACGCCCTCAGCATCGCCCAGATTATCGGATGTTTTTTCCTTGCCCGAAGGACGTGTGAGTCACATTCAGATCAACGCTGTGGAAGGCCAATCTGATTTGTGGAGTGTTGTTGTCTCACTGTCAGACCGGTCATTATCTGCCCGAGTTGTTGTTTTGAAATATTCACGAGCCCAAGGATTTTCTCAACTCGCAGACTTTCCCAATGATTTTTATACGCCCTCGCGCGATAACCCTCTGGGCTTGTATGCCATGGTTTGGGGAGTTCCAGTTGTTTTTCCAACGCAAGGACTCGTTGTGTTGTTTCCTCAGGGCACAGGTGGATATTTTGGCAAGAATCCTTCGGCGTTTGATTGGTTGAAGGGGCTTGTCTCGATGCAGGATAAGGCCTTTGATCTCAGAACTGTTTCAGCTGCAGTGATAGATTTAAAAGCATTGTTGGCAGGAAAGACTTTATCGCAGGCGTTAGGTTTTTTTCCGATTGCCTTTAATAGCAAGGGTGCGAAGGCGAATCCTGCCAATGCAGCCGATAGTGTTGGAAATGCAGATTACCAATTTTCTCAAAATGGTTTTCAATCATCGCTCGCACTGGATCCTGATGTGGCGGCGTGTCGGCTGACCGGGGCATTTACCTCGTTGCCAACAGATACAGCTGTTCTTGCCACAAATACGTCGTCAAGCGACATCATCGCCGTGTCGGGCTGGAATCAACTTGGAGTTCAGTTGAGAAACCAGCTCGCAGAGGGGCAAGTGCAACCGTTTTTGCGCGGCGATCTTCTCACCCCCTCGCCTATTCAACTGACGGCCGATGTTCCAAGTCTTGTTGGAATTCGTACATTTGTTCCCTCGATTCAGGTGGTGAGCGCTGGCGGGCAGTGCGCGCTCACCTGGATACGCATCGAACAGGCGCGCGCATCACTGGGGCGTGAACTCAGTCGTATACAAGTAGCAACTGATGTGAATGCGGCAGCGCAGCTCTCGCGTGATTCTGATTTGACTGGTATGGCAGGTTTTACTGTGAATGGTTCATCCATCATGGCCAGTTCGTTTAGTGACAATAAGGTTCAGGTGTTGCGTCTGAACGGCGCGACACTCGATAATGTAGGGGTTTTTCAACCGTGAAGTTTTTTCTTGATAGCGCAGATATTCAGGAAATTCGCCAGATGGCGGAGCTCGGAATTTGTGATGGCGTCACGACCAATCCGACGCTTGTTGCAAAGTCAGGGCAGGATTTTAAGTCTCTTTTGAATGAAATCGTCCGCCTGATTCCGGGACCCATTTCTGCTGAAGTGGTGGGACTAACGACAGCCGAGATGCTCGCAGAAGCTGAGGTTTTGGCTAAAATTCATGAAAATATTGTGATTAAACTTCCGCTGAATCCCGAGGGATTGAAGGCTTGCAAAGCACTGAGCCAGCGCGGCATAAAAACCAACGTGACTCTGTGTTTTCAATCTGGTCAGGCGTTGCTGGCGGCAAAGTGTGGAGCCACCTATATCTCGCCGTTTATAGGCCGCCTGGATGACATCAGTCAGGACGGTATGGAGTTGATCCGTGAAATTCGGACAATTTACGATAACTATGGCTACGAGACTCAGATCCTAGCTGCGAGTATTCGACATCCGCAGCATGTGATTCAGTCGGCATTGGCAGGATCTGACGTTGCAACGTGTCCGTTTAAGGTTTTGATGTCGCTTTATCAGCATCCGTTGACTGAAAAGGGCCTTGTCGCCTTTATGGAAGATTGGAAGAAGGCCAATCAAAAATCCATCGTGTAAACAGTTGTCCTTTGTTATGGCGCAATTTGAGTAAGCCACCCTGAGCAGTCAGTGGTGGTTTTTTTGTTTTTCACAGAGAAAAAATTAACTTTTCTATAAAAATTAAAAGAATCAGCAGGCAAAATAAGAGGAGAGGAAGGTAAAAAAATAATTGCTTAAATTTTTGGCTTTTGCTGGTTCTTTTTTTCAGGATTTTTAACTCGCTTTTTTGATTTTTATCAAAAATAAATTCTAGTTTACGAAAAAGCTTGGGAGGGTTCAGTGGCAGCCATTTTTATTCCAACCGGAAATGCAGGAAAGTTACGAGAATTTAGTCATGTTTTTGCTTTGCAAAATATGAATTGTGTTGGGCTAAAAGAGGCGGGCGATCTTTTAAAGTCTGATTTTTTTTGGTCAACACCAATTGAAGATCGTCAGACTTTTACAGGGAATGGTTGTCGTAAATTGACAGCCTCATTTTCCCTTTTAAACCATCTTATCAAACATGATGTGAATTCCGTTCTCGTTGATGATTCTGGTTTGTGCGTTCCACGGTTGAATTACTTGCCAGGAGTCAATTCAGCTCATTTGGCTGGAGAACCTCGGGATGATGCAAAAAACCGTAGTTATTTAATTGAACTTTTGGCTAAGCAACTTCAATTAGACGGTGAAATAAAAGAGCCGGCATTTTTTGTTTGTTCTTTATTGTTGGCAAGTCGAATTCCAGAGAAAAAATTTAATGACCTAAGAAATTCAACAAATTGTCTTTTCGAAGATCGTGACCAGCTCCTGATTTTCTTAGAGAAAGCCGAGAAAGACGTTTTTGATCGTTGCTTGCACAGACTTGCCTTGGTTCCATCAGCAGCCTACGGGTGGCGCAGTTATTTGAGCGATTTATGTGAGAATTCAAAGGGCAAAAATATTTATCAGATTGATTGTGTGATGGGATTTTGTGGAGGTTTTGTTTCGACACGAGAGCAGGAATTGCTCCCCGGAGAAGGTCATGGCTACGATGCGATGTTTTACCCAAAGGCTCGTCCTCAGCTCTCGTTTGCTAGCATTCCGCTCAGTGAAAAAAATAGCATGAGCCATCGTTCCGAGGCTCTTAGAGGACTTAACGAATGGGTGAGATCTCATACTGTTCAAGATGGAATTCAGGAGCTGTTTTGAGGATCAATTTTTTAGAAAAACGGTCGCGGACCTCCTGAATAAATTCTGCATCCTCTTCACACAGTCGATCAATGACGTGCGGATGAGCTCTGAGGGCGAAGTTTTCTGCAGAAATCTTTGCGAATTCCCGCGCCAGCTCGCGAATGATGTCATAGGCAACCGTCGTTGGGCTTTTGATTTCTCCCTTTCCTTCACAGTAGGGACAGGATTGGCAAAGCTTTTGTGAAAGGCTCTCTTCGGTTCGTTTGCGAGTCATTTGCACTAGACCCATTTCCGAAATGCGGAGTGCCGAATTCTTGGCTTTATCTTTTTTCAATTCCTCTTGAAGGGCATTGAAAACACGATCACGGTCATCAGACCTCTCCATGTCGATGAAGTCGAGGATGATAATTCCGCCGATATTTCGGAGCCGGAGTTGGAGCACAATCTCTTTTACGGCCTCAAGGTTCGTCTTCAGGATTGTGTCAGAAAGAGATTTTCCACCAACAAATCGTCCTGTATTGACGTCAATGGCGGTGAGTGCTTCGGTGCGTTCAATGATCAGATATCCACCTGACCGCAACCAAACTTTTGAACCAAGGGCCCGCGAGATTTCTAACTCAATTCCGTAGGCATCAAAAATGGCTGTTTCGCCTTGATAGAGCTGAACCTGTGCACCCAATTTGACGGAAAATCGGTTCAAAAAACGCACAACATCTTCGTAAATGTCTTTGTTGTCGATAACGATTCGCTCAAGGTCGCGCGAAATCAGGTCACGCGTGGCACGAAAAACCAAATTGAGATCTTCGTGCACTAAACTGGGCGGCTTGGATTTGCTGGCTTTGGCCTTTACGTTGTCCCAAAGTTTGAGGAGGAAATCGATATCTGCCGTGAGTTTTTCCTCGGGCACACCCTCGCTCGCGGTGCGGACGATAATTCCCATTCCGTCGGGTCTGACCCGCTGAACGATGGTTTTGAGGCGGTTTCTTTCGTCTTCGTTTGCGATCCGCCGGCTGATGCCGATGTGATTGATGTTGGGCATCAAAACAACGTAGCGTCCTGGAAAACTCAAATACGTAGTGATGCGTGCACCTTTTGTTCCAATTGAATCTTTGGCGACCTGCACCAGGACCTCTTGTCCTTCCTTGACCAAATCCGCAATTTTGAAAAAACGCTGAGGACGCGGTTGAGGTCCTGATGAACCGGAGCTTGGACCATCACCCACGTTCGATGTCGGGTCATCTCCCGCGGGTGTTAATTTTCCTTGTTCTTCATCTTCAAAGAACTCTGGCAAAGCATTTGCGGGCCCACCGGGGGGTTGGATGTCTCCACCGTAAAGAAATGCAGAGCGATCGAGACCAATGTCGACAAAAGCACTTTGCATTCCGGGCAAAACACGGAGCACCTGACCTTTGTAGATACTGCCGACAATGCCACGCTCTTTTTGTCGTTCAATGTAATATTCCGCGACGTGACCGCCTTCAATCAGAGCCACGCGTGTTTCAAACGCAGACGCGTTGATGATTAATTGTTTGCCAACCATTTTTAAATCTTTCAAAAAAGTGTTCAATCTGACGACTTAAGTCAGGAAATCTCAAGCGCGTCCTTTGACGCCAGAGCTTGGCAGACCACCTCACTTGTGTCGGGCAGTGAAGAGAACAATGATTCGGCGTTTTTCCGAAGATTGGCAAGAGTCCGAAACATGTTTCCGAATTCAGCGTCCCCTTCGGAAAGGGTAACCCACCGATCGAGAAATTGGAATAACATTTCGGGGCTCGTAAAACCGAGTGCCGCATTGCCGGTGAGCAAAGTTTGCGCTTCCGATGCTCGGGTCGCTCGGTTTCCAAAGAGGGTTGCGACCGGAATAGCTGCAGGTTCAAGAACATTGTGCAGTTGGCCATCAAAACCTCCACCGATGACGGCAAGGTCTGCAATCCCATATGCCTCTGCCAAATACCCAAAAGAATCGAGAAGAATGATCGTTGATTCTTTTGTGTTTTGAAGACTCTCGCGCCATTGTGGAGATTCAGATTGACTCAATCGGAACAGGCGGGTGTTACCGATTTGAAGTCGATTTTCGATCCCCGACAAAGTTTTTTCATCGACTTCATGCGGTGCAACAACAAAAAAGCAGCGTCTGGATTGATGCATTATCGATTTGCGAAGCACTTTCTCCAATACTTGCAATTCCTCTTGATGAGGCGAACCAAAGACAACAACCGGATAGCCGAACTGGTCTGAACTCTGAGAGCGGGCAAAGGTCATTGCTTGAGCGAGGGTTTGAATCGCTTTTGAGAGTGACTTTGCTTTGACCAGCGCAGCCCGCTCCTTGGCTCGGTGCCATTTGGCATCACCGGCAACGAAGATTTTTTCCGGCAATAAACCTTCGGCTATAAGTGTTTTGCGCTCTTTGGCATGGACAAGAAATATAGCGTCACAAAGCGTGAGCCAGAAAGCACGGAGCTTTTTTTGAACACCTAACGGCAAAGGGGAACGTGCTTTTTGCAAAGTGGCCGCCAAAACACAGATAGGGACTGAAGATGATTGAAAGGCAGAAATAAATGCAGGCCAAAAATCATAACGGACAAGAATCAGACGTTTGATTTGCAATCTTTGAATCGCATGAACAAATAACTTTTTATCTTCCCAAGGCAGGCTTGTTGCGGTCAGCACGCCCGGGCAATTTTTAAGAAAAGGCTTTGCGCTGGGTGAAAAATACGTCACAAAGAAAACGACTTTGCACCGCTCATGGAGCGAACGAAGAACCGGGATAATTTGCTCAAGCTCACCGGCACTTGCAACATGAACCCAGTAGACAGGCCTCTGTGAATTTTGTTTCAAATTCTGTGCAGATTTTTCAAATTCATCTAGAGCATTTTGAATTTGTGACAACCAGTGTTTTTTTGTACGCTCCAAAAAAAAGACTTGCGATTTTTCTGAGGTCGACAAGAGAAGGACCAAGGGCGTTATGGCACTTCCGAGAACAGATAAACACTGACTGAAGAAACTGAGCAGTGAGAGACTCATGGCTGACGTTCTTTGATTGGTTTGAAGACTAAGTCAATCGGTCCTGTGTATGACGACAATGGCCGATAGAGGCGGTTATTTTGACGCAGTTCGATGATATGAGCACACCATCCGACAATGCGGGCTGCAGCAAAAATGGCGGGAAACAAGATGGGTTGAATACCGAGACGGCGGTAGACAGCCCCGCTCCAAAAATCAACATTCACATGAATTGGTTGATTGCGGGCTTCGAAGTGCTCGCGGGCACGTTGAGCGATTTGTTTGAGGGTCCGAATGTCTTTGGGGTCTTTTTCTGAGCGCGTCAGTCTTGTGAGCAGCTCTTCAAAAACAACTGCGCGTGGATCTGTCTTTTTGTATACTCTGTGGCCCATGCCCATGACCTTGCCACCCATCTGGAACAGGTGATCAAGATAAGAATCGATACTCTTCCATTCATTCATTTCTTCGAGCATCTCCATGACCTGTTCGCTCGCTCCGCCATGCAAAGGCCCGCTAAGAGCACCCACGGCAGCACTTGTCGCCGCGTACATGTTGGTCAGTGTGGAGGCAACCGCACGCGCAGTAAATGTGGATGAGTTGAAACCATGGTCCATCTGCAGGATGAGCGCAATTTCCATGGCCCGTGCGGATTCGGGATCGGGAATACGGCCATTGAGCATGAACAGAAAGTTTTCTGCGTGCGAAAGATCATCGCGCGCAGGCAAAATTGGTGCGCCCTGATGCAATCGATAGAACGCCGCCAAAATAATAGGCGTTTGCGCAATAATCCGCATCGCGATTCCCAAGAGAGTTTCGTCCTCGGAATACTTAGGCCCTGGGTCCGTGCAACCGAGAGCGGCCAGAGCAGTTTGAAGAGCTGCAAGCGGCGGCGTGTGCCGCGGGAGTTCCTGCAGAATGCGGAGAATTTTTTCAGGTGTGTGGGACAATTGTCTGAGTTTCCACCGAAACGCCGAGAGCTGCTGGATTGTCGGCAAGTGGCCGCACAAAAGTAGATAGGCGACTTCTTCAAAGCTCGCAGAAGCGGCCAAATCTTCGACTTTAAAGCCACGGTAAAAGAGGCGCCCCCGCTGACCGTCGACCCAGCTAATCGAGGTTGTATCCACGACAAGGTCGTCCATTCCGCGACGAACTGATTGATTTTGTAACAGGGGATCTTGAGCCAACGGGGCCTCCTTTTTTGACCGGCCTTCCCTGATTTGTTACCACGGCGGGACACGAACTGTGAAACGGCTCATCAAAAAGTGAGGACAGTGACATGGAGGTTTTACCCCTCGAGCGTCCCTTGTTGGAACTCAGCAACCGTATTGCCGAGCTGCGCGTTCAGGCGCGCCAGTCTCAGTTGAGCGGTAAAAACGAAAAAGAACTGACATCCGAGATAAAGGTGCTGGAGGAGCAGTTTGAGACTCTCGCAAAGCAGATTTTCTCAAACTTAACACCCTATGAAATCACCCAGCTGAGCCGCCATCCGCACCGTCCCTACACGCTCGATATTGTTCATCAGCTGTGCGATGATTTTATTGAACTTCAAGGTGACAGAAACTTCATGGATGATGCCTCAATTGTCGGTGGATTGGGAACTTTCCGCGGGCATCGCGTGGTCTTTGTAGGCCACCAAAAAGGCAGGGGCACCAAAGAGAATATGAAGAGAAATTTCGGCATGCCCCGTCCGGAGGGATACCGAAAAGCTCTGCGTCTGATGAGTTTGGCAGAACGTTTCAAACTGCCGATTATCACTTTTATTGATACACCCGGTGCCTATCCCGGCATTGATGCTGAAGAACGCGGACAGAGCGAAGCCATTGCCAAAAATATTATGGTGATGTTCAAACTCGGTGTTCCAATTATTTCTATTGTCGTCGGAGAAGGCGGCAGCGGCGGAGCACTCGCGATTGGTGTTGGAAATCGGATCTTGATGCTTCAATACAGCACTTACAGCGTGATTTCTCCGGAAGGCTGTGCATCCATTCTTTGGAAAGACGGGAGCCAAGCCAATCGGGCAGCAACTGCTTTGGGTGTGACAGCAGATAAAGCCCTTCAATTGGGTGTTGTTGATGAGGTGATTGCGGAGCCTTTAGGTGGAGCACATTGGCGCCCGAAGGAGGCTATTGCCAGTTTGGGCGATGCCATTGAAAAACATCTGTTGGAACTGGGACGGTTGAGTGGAGAGCAGTTGAAAAAGCAACGTCACCAGAAATTCGCAGCCATGGGGCGAGTGGAGGTCCGCGAACCCGTGTCGCCCTTTCGGACAGAGGCTGCGCCACGCACGGAGTGGATGCAGAGCTGGGAACAACTCTCCGCGGGAGTTGCCGGCTTTCCGCGAGATGTCACTCCCTCATGACATTGCTGGTCACAAATCAGGAACCCGTCAAAGTTATAACTATTGATGGTCCGGCTGGCTCCGGAAAGAGCACGGTGTCTCGCTTGCTCGCT
>Ga0315901_10002010_pt1 | contig 28667 bp, 46 predicted proteins | sample LakEriMetagenome_10_FD_203761 | JGI IMG/M metagenome (GOLD analysis project Ga0315901, IMG submission 203761) | Freshwater fungal communities from buoy surface, Lake Erie, Ohio, United States - Buoy 2 MA116 | ecosystem: Environmental > Aquatic > Freshwater > Lake | place: USA: Lake Erie, Ohio...
GATATACCTAATATTATAGACGTAAGAAAAATCATATTACATTGTCCTATTCTTATAGTCACTCTGACTATCTAGCAAAAGCTTTCTGTTGTCTTCTATCGCTTCTTTTACTCTAGTACCAGCCGCCAATTTGTCTTTGTCTCTTTCTGGTAAAGAGGTTAAGAGTGTTGGGACTTTATTAACTTCACCAACATGATGACAATCCAAGCACTCAGTGAGAATATCATTCATGCCATGAAAAGCTTTAAATGTACTTTCACATTTATTACACTTATAAAAATAAGTAGGCATACAATTATTCCTGTTTAGCAGCAAAAATACTCGCTGGTGGATTAGCAACAAGCAATAATCCTTCTTCAGATTGAAAATCAAAAGATTTTAATAATGGAACAATATCGGTTTGTTCCATTATAGATTTTTGTAAGGCTACCATTATGCATCCAAGGGCTTGATCTGAAAGTTTCATATTATTTCTCCAAATATTCTAGTGTTTTTTTAAAACCGTCTTTAAAAGTTGTAAATACAAAATTATCTAATATTTTTTTTAATTCTTTATTACTACCGTCTTTTCTATATTGACCATCTAAATTATTGTTAAAAACAAAATTAATTTTTTTATTGCTAATATCTTTAGCGATTTCACACATATCATAAATTGATAAATTTTCGTCTGGGGCAACAATTATTGGTAATTCTGTATTGTGATTATACAATAATTCTGGTATAATTTTACATAAATCATCAACAAAAAGCTGTTGACGCAATGGTTTACCAGTGCCCCACATTTCTATAGTGTCTCCATTAGAAGCTTTATGTATTTTATTCGCTAATGCAGCTACAAAATGTGAATTAACAGATTGGAAATGATCTTCTGGACCGTATATATTAGATGGACAAAAAGTAGAATAATTTAAATTATATTCTTTTCTGTAAGATAAGCATTGTATGTGTAATAGTCTTTTAGAATAGCCATATGACAAATTACTAATCGGTGGCGGTCCTAATTCTAGATCTTGTTCTGAAAAGGGATATGAATTAATAGTTTCTGGAAAAGCACACGTACTAAGACTTGCCAATACTCTTTTAGTACCACTTATTCTAGCAGCTTCAACAACATTCGTATTTATAAATACATTTTTATAAAAAAATTCTCCTTGATGCTCATTGTTATCCTTTACTCCTCCAACTCTTGCTGCTAAATGAACAACGGCATCTGGTTTAATATCTTCAAACATTTTTAATGTTTGTTCATAAGACATTAAATTATACTGTTTAGAAGTTGGATAAATCCATTCTGGTTTATATTTTTGTAATCTTTTACCTAAAAAACCAGAACCACCAGTAACTAGCACTTTAGTAATCATATTTTTCCTCAAAAAAAGTACCTGCGTTACAGTTATTTTTAAAAAATTCTTTTGTTTCTTTATTAAAGAAATCAGTAATCCATAAATTAATAATTTCTAAATATTGGTCTTTAGGTAAATTACCAAATCCTTCACAATAATGAAAAACTTTAATCTGTTTATTATCAAAGCTATATAATTTATTGTCTTTAATATAATATTTTTCAGTATAAGGTTTCCAAGGTTTTGTATAAGGTTTAGCTATAATATTTCCTTTACATCTGACATTGTATATAACATTACTAGAAGCGTATGGTCCATCAACAATAGTTGTTTTATATTTTTTATCCTTCCAAACTACTTCATTTAAACCACCTTGTTCAAAATATGTATCGTGAGAAAAAGATTTCTTTATAATATCTAATAAAGCATCTGAATTATTAAAGCATACAACGTCTGCATTTAGATGCGTTTCTTTATCAGGCGTACAAAAATCTTTTAAACATAATTGATATGGATAATCTAAAGTTGCCAATATATCGTGTTCATCATTATCTATGAACTCAGATAATCTATCGCATGTAATAGTATCAGAGCCTAATATGATAACTTTTTTATATCCATGCTTAACCATTACTTCATAACCAAGCATGTATTTCAAAATACCAAATGATATATCATTTTTATAACATTTATAATTTTTTATATTTTCTTCTGTAATAAGAAATGTATTTATATTTGGATGAAAAACAGTAAAACTGTTATAAGCTACTTTAGAAATTTTTTCATATCTTTTACCAAAAGATAATATTACACAACAAATATCTTTATCTACCATTTATATTCCTCTTTATAAAAGTTTACAATATTCTGTATTTCTTTATCAAAAACTTTTTTACTATTCCAACCTAAATTTTTTAGTTTAGAGCAATCGAGAGAGTATCTAACATCTTGTCCTATTCTTTTATAGGAATAATCAACATATTGTTTATAATCTACTTTCTCATTATAAAAACAATGAATAATTTTTTCTATTGTTTGATTATTGGTTTGTTCATAGCCAGCAGAAATATTGTACTTTTCATTTACTGTGCCATTATTTATAATATACATTATAGCATCTGCTGTATCTTCCACATGTATCCAACTTCTAACTGGAGTGCCGTTATTGTGTAATTTAATCTTTTTGTTTCTTAAAAGATTATATACTGAAAGAGGAATAAGCTTTTCTGGATATTGTCTTGGACCGTAATTATTGGTTGGTCTAATAATTATATATTCTAGATTATACGTTCTACTCCAAGATGTCACTAGCATTTCAGCAGATGCTTTGGAAGCGGCGTATGGATTACTAGGATTTAATAAATCTTCTTCTTTAAATGAACCAGAATTAATATCACCATATACTTCATCAGTGCTAATTTGAATAAAAACAGGTTTTTCTACTGAATTACTGTGTTTTAGTCTTATCAATTCTAATAAGTTTCTTACTCCCTCTATATTAGAATCAATAAACGGCTTACTATTAACAATGCTATTATCTACATGTGATTCGGCAGCAAAATTTATTACATAATCACAATTTTTTAAATATTTTAAATTTTTTATATCTTCGTGAATAAAAGTAAAATTAGGATTTTTTTTAAATTCTTCAACAATATTTAAATTAGAAGCATAAGTTAATTTATCAATACCATATACTCTCCATCCTTTTTTTAATGCTAAAGATGTAAAATAAGATCCTATAAAACCAGCACAACCTGTAATGTAGACTATTTTCATAAGTTTAATAAAGATTAATCTTTGCAAAAAATGCATCTACGACATATTTAATATAATTAAGTTTTTCTTCTGTTAAACCAGCAAAAGTTCCCAAGAAAAATGTATCTTTTGTAACTTTATTTGCAACAGGAAAAAGACTATTTAAATCGCCATATTCGCTAGCAAGTTTTTGATAGCCGGGATGAAATAAAATGTTACCACTAAAATACGATCTAGTTTGAACTCTATTGGCTTCTAGATAATCTACTATATCTTGTTTAGAAAATGGACAATTATCTTTTAAAGTCAATAAGAATCCAAACCAACAAGGATCAGAATTTTCCATAGCTTTTGGTAAATAAAAATATTTATCATATGGTTTAAATATGTTTAAAAGTTTTTCAAAATTATCTCTTCTGGCTTGTTCAAGAGTTGGTAACTTTTTAAGTTGTTCTAAGCCAATAGCTGCTTGAAGATCGAGTGGTTTTAAGTTATAACCAATTTCGTCAAAAACGTATCTATGATCATAAATGGCATCTGGCATACCGGGAAGCCAATTTCTAAATCTATTACCACAAGCAGTTTTGTCAGTTACGCATCCGGGTTTAGAAACATTGCAATAACACGCTCTTCCCCAATCACGAAAACTAGCTAAAGTCATTTTAGCCTGTCCATCATTTGTTGCTACAAAACCACCCTCTCCCATTGTCATATGGTGCGCGGGAAAGAAAGAGCAGGTAGAAAGATGACCAAACGAACCGAGCTTTTTATCTTTATACGTAGAGCCAAGGGCATCACAAGCGTCTTCTAAAAATACTAAATTATACTTTTTTACTAAAGCTATTAATCTGTCCATATCTGGTGGATTTCCAAGAACATGAGCAAATATTATCCCTCTAATCTCTGGGTCTTCTTGAAGTTTTTTTTCTACTTCGTCAAGATTAAGATTAAGGCTTGGTAATTCAACGTCTACAAATACTGGCTTAAGATTATTTTGTAATAATGGATTAATAGTAGTTGGAAAACAAACAATTGGAGTAATAAACTTAGCGCCATCTGGTAGATTGTATAATTTTTTAGATTTAGCGGCTGTTACCATTAACAGATTAGCAGAACTACCAGAATTGGTAAGAATACCTAATTTTTTTCCTAAAAGTAATGGAAATTTATTTTCAAATTCTTTAGAATTTTCTCCAAGAATAAGCCAACCGTTTAATAATGTATTAACAGCAGCAATATATTCTTTATCGTCAAACACCGGACCAGAATATGAAACCCAATCTTTTTCTTTATTCCAAGAAACATTATTTTTTTCATTAATATACTCAGAAATTAATTCTAATATTTGTTTCTTTTTATTCTCTAAGTTTGACATTTATAATTTCCTTTAATGATTGTTCTAAACCTTTAAAACGTATTGGTAATTGGTCAATAAGCTGTGAGCTACCAGTATATTCTTTATCAATAGAATTATTAAGCATAGTAGCATGATTTTCGCTATTAGTATAATCAATAATTTTTTTTGCTATATCAGACAGAAAATATTTATTTTTATAAACTATATTTATATCTTTAAATAATTCTTTTTCTATATTATTAATATAATATTCTAATACTAGGCACAAATCATAGGCAGAAACAAAATCTATTTTCTTTTCTTTATTAATAATAATGCTTTTATTATTTTTAATATTATTTAATGAATTAGTTATAAATCTATTGCTGCTTTCATATAAGCCAAAGCAGCCAAATATTCTAAAGTTATAAATTTTTTTATGATTTATGCTTTCTCTAGCAATAATATTTTTTGATAATCCATAATAATCTATCGGATTACGATTGAATATTTCTATCTCAGAAATATTGGATATTTCTAATCTACGATCAAAAGCTGCACCAGAGCAAAAATTAAATAGATAACCAAATTTATTTTTATTATCTAATAAATTATTAAACATATTTAGGTTTGAAACCAAAATATTATAATTATCAGTTATATCTCTTTTACCACCTACAACACAAGTATTTATTATTATATCGTATGTATTTTTAGAAAAATAATTATTAACAGATAATTTATTATCTAAATCTAGATCATTTCTATTTATATATTTAAAATTATGGTTATTAAAAAAGTTTTTAATTTCTTTTGCTAAGAAACTGTTTGATCCTATAACCAAAATATTCATATTAAAATTGATGCTGCTCTACAAGAATAGTAGATATACCATCTTCTCTCTCATAAGCAAACTTATAAGCTGGCAAAATTTGTTCTGCTTTTGTAAGTTTTACGACATTGACAGTTTTAAGAATACTACCAAATGCATCAGAAAAATCGCCTAGATGTTGTTCTTGTGGATTAATTGGTTCTGTAGCGCCAATAGCAACTCTTATAATTACTTTTGGCTTATAAGCCCCATCAGAAATAATTGATAATTTATCTAAATGATTTACTAATTGGTCTGCTGCTAGCAAAAGAAAATTCCATCTAGGATATATGCTAACAGGAGTATAGCCAGTTAATGAAAGGCCAGTAGAAATTCCTAATTGTAAATTTTCTGCCACTGGCATTTCCATTTTTTTTGAATCATGAATTTTTTCAAATGTTTTTGCTATTGCAATTCCACCATATTTAATTCCTTGACCCAAAAAGATTGTATCGTTTTTTTCTGCCAACCAAAGCATTGCTTTTTCTAGCTCTTCTAAATAATTCATAATTTCCTCTTTAAAATAAAACTTTTTCACCGATACCTGCATGCGGGAAGGCATTTTTATATTCATATCTGATGCATTTGGTAGATAATGAAGAAATTTTTTCTATATCATTACCCCATACTTCTCTTGTTGGAGTAGTGACACTAATCTTATTATCGGCTATAACAAATGTAATTGGTAAGTCATGAACCTCTGAATATCTTATACACTCTTGAACGGTGCCGGTATAATATGCCATGTCACCAATAAAACACCAGACATGGTTTTTGCTGTTATTTCTTTTAATTCCTAAAGCAGTACCAGTAGCAATCGGAGCATTACCGCCAACTATTGCTGAAGAGATTATATTATATTCTTTAAAAGAAAGAGCTATAGATTTATTTCTCAATATAGCATCTTTTACTTTATCAGCTGGTACGCCTTTTAATAAGCACTCTAAATGGCTAGCCCAAGTAAAAAAACAATGATCATCGTGATTAATTTTTTTAAAAATATCAATTAGTATTTCTTCGTTTCCACCACGTAAATGTATTGGAGACTTAATTTTTTTATCTTTAAAAAGTGCAAAAACTTCAAGTTCAAATTTTCTTAAATCGTCTTTTGTGAGTCCTGTGTCCATTTTTCTCTCCAATAGTTTTGTATTATAATATCATATTTAATATTTGATTTGTGCATACCCCAAGTAGCTTGCTCTTCATGCCATCTATAATAATATCCTAACCATTGAGGAACTGGAAATACAAAAATATTTTTATCAGCTAAATTAAAATACATATCATAATCCGCAGCACCGCTATATAGTTCTGGCTTTGTTTTTAACAAGCCGGTATCATATAATTTTCGATTATATACAACAGTCGGTGTGTTAACAACACATTTTTTTAATAATTGTTGTTTAAAATCGCTTATTGAATTATAAGAATGATTAATAACTTGTAATTCTTTATTATTTTGCACACCTTTAATGCCACTTTGCAAAGCTAATATATTATTAGGGGCTTTAGAGAATATATCAATATTATTTTGAATAAAATTTGGATGTAAATAATCATCCGATGCCATTATATGGCAGTAATCTCCAGACATTTTTTCTAATGCTTTATCTCTTGCCTCTTCCCAACAGAATGGATAGATGTTTGGAGCAGTATCAATATTCAAACTGTTATATTTGTTTTCTTTTATTTTTTTTAAAAGATCATAACTGCCATCCGTACTCTCATTATCTATACAGAAAACTTCTATATTTTTATATGTTTGCGAATAAATAGAATCTATACATTGTTCAATGTATTTTACACAATTATATAATGGTACAATTATTGATACTTTTGGATTAAACATTTGTTTTATAAATTAATTCTTTTACTCTATTAATATACGTATGATTATTTAATACGTAATTCTTGTTATTATTTTTTAATTTTTCTAAACTATTTTTATCTAAAGATAAATATTTATTACATAATTCTATATATTGTCTATTAGAATTAGCTAATTCTAAATCTGGAAACAATCTAGATAATTGTTTTATATTATCTGAAACTAGTATACCATTTATACCAAGACTTTTAAAAGTTCTCTCATTAGTATCTAAGCCTAATTTTCTTTGATAAGCATCATGAATGTTTATTGATATTTTGCTATTATAAATAATATTTTTTTCTTGTTCATGAGTAATGTTTTTATCAATGAAGAAGCCACATTTTAAATTACTTTTTTTAAATTCTTCAAATACTTCTAACATGATTTTATATTTTTCATCATATGCATTATTTGCTCTACCACCTATAAAACATACATCGAAACAATAATTGCTCCTATCCTGTAGCTCAGAATAAGAGATGCTATCAAAAGCTAATGGCAGGGTATTAACGTCGCCCCATTCATCGTAATACTTACATTGATCTAAAAAAGTCCATTTATATATATTTTTATTACTTTTTATATCATTTATCAAACTTTTATCTATTAAACTAACAAAGTTAGGATGTAATCCCCAAGGATTTTCAAAATAAGTTGGCTGCACAAAAAGAAAAACTTTGTTTGCATTATTTATAATATTAATATTTTTTTTTGTAATACATGAATCTAAAGTCATTAATAAATAATTTTTTTCATTTATTAATTCTTCTAAATAATCATAAAAATAAACATCATAACCTATAGACTTCCAAGCATTATAATATCCATCATATATCCATTTTCCAGCATATGAAGAATGCTTTTTTATAAAAACTTTCATATTTTATTAATCTCTTGTAAGATATTTTCTAATCTTACTTTAGAATCATGATTTTTTAAAAATCTTTTATAACCAGCTTCAGCAACGCTATTACAGAATTTTTCATTTGATAATAAATATTTAAGCTTTTCTAACATCTCATCATGTTGTTTAAATGTAATAATCTCTTTGTTAATTTCAAATAAATCTTCTAGACCTTCAGTATATTGTGTTAATAGCGTTGTTTTTACTGATGGTATTTCAATCATCCTTAACTTCATTTGTGTACTTTTGTTTGGGTCATTTTCATTTATACTAAAATTTATCCCAACTTTTGATAAAGAATAATTATTCATCATTTCTTCTTGTGAAACACCAAAAAACATATTAACATTTATAGAATGTGATCTAAGACTTTGTATCATGTTTGCTCTTTGATTATTTAAAGAACCGCAAAAAGCTACATCATAGTTTTTTCCACTATTAATAAGTGATAAATCCGAGTTAGTATGCCATAGGCCAAGAATAATATTTTTATAACCTATATCTTTAAACTTTTCTAAATATCTTGGTTCTGGTGTCGAGCAAGCAGAAAACTTCCAGCATTGTTGTTTAGAGGTAGTATCAAATCTCCATGTATCATCACAAAACCAATTAAAAGTTTTTATATTTCCTTGTTTAGTAATATTTTCTATTTCCTCTAAAGGTTCATTTGGCATAAAATATTTATCAAAAGTTAAACAACAGAATATTAATTCTGGCTTAAACTCTTCTACAACTTTTAAAAAAGATAATTGTTCTTTTTCAGAAATATCATAAAATTTTACTTGATGACCTAATTGTAGTAATGGGATATAAAAATTCCAATACCCAGCATCAATTCTTTTAAAAATACCTCTTTGTAAATATTTATTCATTACCAAAAGAATTTTCATTACATTAACTCCTGCACTGTCTTGGTTATTGATATTCTTTTATCTTTCATTAGTTTTATTAATTCAATACCTTTTATGTTAAACCAATCTTCATAAGAAGCTCCTACTTTATCATTAATAATAACAGAAAGATTTAACATTCTACTTTCCACTACTAATCTTGAGAGAGTTTCGGGAGTTTGAGGAAAAAAAACTAATTTTTTATTTTTACTTAATTCTTGTAAAAAATCTTCATATTTTAAATTTGGTATTAACTTATATGGTAAGTTTTTAACTTCACAATATTTTATAGCTCCAGCCGTATTTTTATGCCAATTATTACTTTCCATAATAGCACAAGTATCTTCTTTAGAATTATTACATAAATTCTCTAGCATATTAAGAGTATTTACAGGCCAAATATTACCACCTAAATTTATTAAATTAACATTTTCTAAATTATTTTTAATAATATTTTTATGAAATATACTTTGGCAAAGAACAGCAACCGCTTTTGTATAAAAAGATTCATTTATAATTTGGTTTTTAGGAGCAATATAATTTGGAAAAATAGCTGGGTTTCTTGTTATAAGGTATTTATGATCGTGTTCATAAATAATATATTTACAATTATTTGTTATAAATTCTATACATGCTTTGTGTAATTGTACAAAATTAGCAACAATAAAAAAACAGTCTTTATTACTTTTTACGTAATCATAGCTACAATTTCTAGAATTTATTTTTTGTATATTATAACCAAGATTGTTTAATATATTTATTAATTCATCATTGTTTAATTCTCCACCACCGGCTATTTCATTAGAAAAATAGTCAGCAATAAAAATTATTTTATTCATGCTCTTTTATGCTTTCATCTAATTTGATATCCTTTAGCCAACTTTCAACATCAAACTTGGTATATATCAAATTTGAAAATTTATCTTGTAGTTTCTTTTCATTTAAGAAATCTTTTACATATGGAGATAATTTTTTAGCTACTGATTTATACCTACCATGATCTTTATAACAATCTCTTAATTTTGTTTTATAACTTAACATATTTGGATACGCCCAAGAAGTTCCAGCTTCTAAAACACCAGCCCAAACATGTTCATTGGCTATTGGTTTAATATCATAATCTATTTTTCCAAACATCCTTTTTTCTGAACCGTCATCATCTTTCATATATAGGAAATCTGTATGGCCGCTCCAATCCGTAGCTATAACTGGAAGAGCATTTGCTGCTGCCTCCATAAGCGGTAAACCATAACCCTCTCCATGAGTAGTAGAGACAATTGCTTTAATTTTTGGGTTACTATATAAACTGTACATTTCAGATTCCGACAAATGACCATGCAGTAGAACAACAGAACATTTACGCTCTTTGTAGCTCAATAAAAGATTTTTTAGTCTTTTTTCAGTGATACTTCTGTCAATTGTAGAATCATTTGCGGTATTAATTTTCAATACTAAACCAACTTCATCATTTTTAAATTCTTCTAAAAATCCAATTATTGTTTGTTCTAAATTTTTTCTTGGTGACCATTGACAAACGCATAAAAAATTAAAATCATTTTTTAGTTCAAGATCTAGATCTTTTACTTTTTGTTCTCTGAAAGGCAAATGTACTACTTCTACTGGAGCTGTTACCTTATATTGCTTACCGGAGTTATCACCAAACACAGTATCAATAAATCCTTTTTTAGCATGTTCACTGATTACAATAATTTTATCCATTATTTGCGATGGTTGAAACCATGCTGGTGATATCAAGTTTGTTTCTATACCAGCTGTGTAACCTATGTTTATTGGGGCAATCTTTTTCCATTCATTAGGAATAGATATCTGTATACAGATATCAAAAGCAGGTTGGTTATTGCTTTGTTGATAATATAATTGTGTTTTCATTATACAATTATCTATTTGCTTTCTTTCTTCGTTGTTTTCAAATAACCATCCTGTGTTTCCCCAAGCTGTTGGCATCAAATATAAATCAATATCCGTATTGTTTTGTAAAGCTCTAAAAGCAAAACGAGCCATTTCTCCATACCCACTTCTAGATAAAACAGGTCCAGTAATAATTATCTTTTTCATTTTATAATTCCTTTACTCTATAAGATGTATAGTTTTTTCTTGTTTCCCAAGAACCATGTTTTTCATGAAATTCAGTGAATATTTTATCCCATCTATTACAAAAATTATCAAAATTATAGTTCTTTAAAACATGTTGTCTACCCTTTTCACCAAGAGCTTTTCTTTGTTCTCTGGTCATATTGTGGATTTTTAACATTGCTTCAACAACATCTTTATTAGATACTCTGTCTTCATAGATCCAAGGTGTATCTAAAGATCCAATTACAGCCTTGCTGCTAGGTTCTATTCCTACTCCAAATTCTTCTACACCATCTGTAACTTGTTCGCGTAAACCACCAGTTTTATTAACTATTACTGGTGTTCCGCAAGATAAAGACTCTAAACAAGAAAGACCAAATCCCTCTGCATCGCTTATATTGATAGTACAATCAGCGGCATTATAGAACTTTGCCATTTCATTAGGATGAATTTTAGCTGGTGATAAAATAAAATTATTAGGTGTTAATCCTAATTCTTCTGCAATTGCTATAAGATCTTGACCATTTGGATCTCTTGGATCGGTATGCATTAATAAACAAGCTTTATCATGCCCCACAATATCTAAAAATTCTTTAAACCACCAGACTACGCTACCACTCATTTTTCTACGAGCATTCCTATTAGTCCAGAAAAATAAAGTTTTATTTGGATTATAGATATTTTTATAATCTTCAAAATCTAATGGTTTATAAAATTGTGGATCTACTGCATGAGGAAGGTATTCTTCTTCAACTTCTGGAGCGACTGTTCTTACAATATCGCTGGTAACTTTAGAAATAGAAACAATTTTATCATTACTAAGATAAAATGGTCTATTATAATTAGGATAAGGATAATTATCCCATACATGATAATACATCATGGGAACATTAGCTCTTATTTCTTGTTCAATAGACCATAACCACGTATAAAATCTTGGATCTGTCATAAACCATAATATATCTGGTTTTTCTCTCATTAATAGACTTCTGATGAGATCGGGGTTTCCATAGCCTTCTACTGGAAATATAACATAATCATCGCCATATTCATTAAACTTTATTGGTCTATTATCTGCATGTTTTATGGCACCACCAAGAGAAATAATTTTATATTTTCCCGTTTTCATTAAACTTTCAAGAATATAATTAGTTTGTGTACCAACTCCGCTAGGTGATCTGGGATGATCGCTAATCGTTAGAATCTTAATTTTTTTGTCTGACATTTAATTTTTCCTTATCTAAATCTGAATTGTACATTAATTCTGCTAATTCTTTTAATGATGTTTTTGGATTCCAGCCAAGAACATTCATTGCTTTATTTGCATCAGCTAACAATAATGGTACTTCACTGGGTCTTTTATATTTTTCATCTATAACCACATAATCCATTAAATTATAACCAGCTATTTCAGAAACGCAATTAATAAAATCTAAAATAGTTCTAGTTTTTCCTGTTCCTATAACATAATCATCTGGTTTATCTTGCTGTAGCATTAGCCACATAGCTTCTACGTATTCTTTAGCATAGCCCCAATCTCTTTTAGCATCTAAGTTTCCTAGCCTAAGTTCTGTTTGTAAACCTAATTTAATACGTGCTGCTGCTTTTGTTATTTTTCTAGTAACAAATTGTTCGCCACGCCTTGGAGATTCATGATTAAATAAAATGCCAGAACAAGCAAAGATATTATATGCTTTTCTATAGTTAATTACTAAATTATGTGCGAATACTTTAGAACAAGCATAAGGAGAAACTGGAGAAAGTATTGTATTTTCATTCTGTGGAGCACTAATATTATCTCCAAACATTTCGCTAGTAGATGCTTGATAGAATTTAATATCTGGCTTTAGGTTTCTAATTGCTTCTAAACAATTTAGAACTCCTGTTGCATTTATACTAAGTGTACTCTCAGGAGTTTCAAAAGATATTCCTACATGACTTTGCGCTGCTAAATTATAAAATTCATCAGGTTTATGATGCTGTATCGCTCTCCAAATAGATGAAGCATCAGTAAGATCACCGTGTTCTATAATAAAATTAGGATAAGATAAAAGATGTTCTATATTATAGAATTTTTTATCTTCCATAGAACTTCTTCTTACTAAACCAATAACTTTATAATTTTTTTCTAATAGTAGTTCTGCTAAATAACTACCATCTTGACCATTTACACCTGTTATAATCGCTGTTTTCATTAAGGACAATCCTTAGTATTATTATATTCACAATATTTACAATTTAACCTATTTTTAGGAAAAAAAGATTTATTAATACTATATAACGCTTTTAACAATAAGTTAAAAGCGTTTTGTGTTTTTTTATCTCCACTTGTAACACGAAATATTTCAACTTGATCTTTTTTAGCAATTCTTTTAAGAAGTGCAAAATGTGTTTCAATATTTTTTGGATCTATTCCATGTTTTTGAGCATAAAAATATTTATAGAATGTTAATTGATATGTAATCATAGGATCGCTTTTCTTTTTAGCATCCCAACCCCATGCACAAGTTTTCCAGTCTATAATATGAACTTTACCGTCTTCTGTTTTAATAATTAAATCTATGTATCCTTTAAAGTTATAATTTAATTCTGGGACTTGTTTAATCGATTCATAAATATCTTCTTCAGCAGCCAGCACAGAAAAGTTACCAAAATACTGCTTAAGCGCTGGTAATGCTAGCGCTGATAGCATTACACCTTGTTCTTTCATTTCAGTAATGAGCTTTTCATCAAACTTAACATCATTGGGTACTTTTGATAGTTCATCATTAAATTTATTAGTAAAAATTTCTATTTCATTAAGAGAATTATCAAGTAATTTTTTTTCACAAGCCTCATGAAGAGAAGTACCAAATATGGTATATTCGGTGTGTTTATATTTTTGTATATTTTCTACGTATGTTAGTTTATATTTAAACGGACAATCGTTCCAAGTCTTTAATGCAGAAAAAGAAATATGATTAGACATTATGTACCTACACTTTCTAGGCACATTATATCTATAAATTACTGTTTTGTCAAGGAAGAGATTTTAAAATATAATTTCGGACATAATTTGTTAAAATACTCTGGTCTTATGTCTGAAAAATAATGTTCAAAACCATTTGAAAAATATTCTCTTAGGCTTGTTGCTGCATATGGAGAAAGAAATATATTTGTAGTTAATAACGCTAGCTTATCATATCCAACGGTTTTATATAAAAAGTTATCAAATTCTTCATCAAATTCTAATTTGAGATATAAAACAGGATTACAAAATAACTTATTACTTTCTAATATACTACGTAAACTTTTTCTTTTATTTATAAATTCACTTATTATTTTTTCATCACCATAAATATCTTCTTGAAAATATTCTTCTAAGTTATGCGCTAATTCATGAATAATAGATTTATATAAATTTTCTTCATCTATTTGATTGTTACTAAGATAGATTGCTCCATTCATATATACTGATTCTACATTTTTTGCATCTAGTTCTGGAAACTTGCCAATATAAACAGCATCTAAATTAGAAAATAAATTTTTAGGTATATTTTGTTCAATTCTTTTTAAGACATTAGATAAATTTATTTCATCATTAGATATAAAATCTTTTATCATTACAGGAATATCATTAAATAAATAATATTCTCTATTATTTTTTTTTGCTTTATTAGCAGAAGATTTTATATATTCTATACTACCCATTTTTTTCTTTACTTTCTATATCCGCAAAAGCTTGCTTATATCCTCTAATAAAATTTTCTTCTGCTACTGTTAATACAAATTCTGGAAATTCATCGGCCATAACATTAATTAACATTTCTACAGTAACTTCATCATTTTGTGGCTTTAATTTATTACCAACATAATCAACAAGCCATGCTTTAATAGGAGTGATTTTTTCTACAACCTTATCTAGTTCTTCGTTTTTAATATCTTCCATATTATAATACAGTAGCTGCCAAAGATGCTACGGCAGAACGTTCGCCTTTCTTTAATGTTATGTGGCCTACAATTTCATAAGACTTTAATTTTTCTACAGCATATGTAAGACCGTTAGTTGTAGCATCTACATAAGCATTATCAATTTGTTCTATATCGCCAGTTAAGATAATTTTAGTACCTTCACCAACGCGAGTAATTATAGTCTTTAACTCATGTGATGTTAAATTTTGTGATTCATCAATAATAATATAGGCATTAGCTATAGAACGACCACGAATATATGTTAGCGCTTCCATTTCTATGGTTCCCTGCTCCATCATCATTTTAAGATGTTCTTTGTCTTCGCCCATAAGAAATTCTAGATTATCTTGTACCGGCGCTAACCACGGTGACATCTTTTCTTCTAGAGTTCCCGGTAAATAACCAATGTCTTTACCCATTGGTTGTACTGGACGAGACACAATAAGTTTTGTGTATACTTTATCTTCAAGAATTTGTTGAAGACCAGCCGCCAATGCATTGAGCGTTTTACCACTTCCTGCGCGTCCAATAAGCGATACAACCTTTATTTCTGGATCCATAAGCAATTCAAGAGCAAATTGTTGCTCTTTATTCTTTGCGTGTATGCCCCAAATACCATTCTTATATTCTTTAGCCTTTGTTAATGGCAAATTATATGCTTTAAATCTAGCCAATGCTGTTTTTTTATCATTAGCATTTGATACAAGCATGATAAATTGATTTGGATATAACTTAATGTCTTTTTCATCAAGCAGTATTTTTTCACCAGCATAGAAACGATCAATAAATGCATCGTCTACAAGATACTGGGTGAAGCCAGTAAACACTTCTTCTACTCTTTCTACTATTTGATTTGGTACAAAGTCTTCAGTCAATACACCAACAGAGTCGCACTTAACTCTCATGTTAATATCTTGCGAAACAAGAATAACATTTTTATTAGTGCCTGCTTCTTTTATTTGTGTTAAACCGCAGGCAAGGATCTGATTATCAGGATGCGCTTTATCATATGCATTTGGCAATAGTGTAAGGTCGCAATTTAGTGTGCGTATTGTGCCTTTACCTTTGCCAAGTTTAATGCCCTCAACTATATCGCCGCTCTCACGAAGAGCATCTAATTTACGAATGAATTGTCTTGCATTTGCACCAACTCCATCTTGACGTTTTTTATGCTTATCTACTTCTTCTAAAACCTTTAGAGGTAAACCAACATCATTATTCTTATACGAATTAATTGCTTCTGCATCGCTCAACAATACGTTCGTATCGAGAATATATAGTTTTTTTGACATTATTAATTCCTTGATTTAATTTTTGTACCACTGTAAATAGTATTTTATGCTTTCTTTTTATGATATTTCATTAAAAAATCATTCATAGCAATACTGCCCGCAACTGCGGCATTCATACTCCTAACACTTCCATATTGGGGAATATAAACATATCTATCGCAAATAGCGAGTGTTTCTTGAGTAATACCAATTCCCTCTTCGCCAATAATAATTAGCGGATTCTCAGGCCACTCAAAATTATAAATACTTTCTGCTTGAGGGACGCTATTTTCAAGAGCAACGAATGTATACCGCTCTTTAAGCTTTATAAGCTCTCCACGGTCCTTTAGATTAATTATGTCGGTATAGTGATGCGTTCCAACGGTTCCACGCCTATCGTATTGTTTACGACCAAGATAGAACATTTCACGACCATTCATGGCGTTACATGAACGAAGAACGCTAGACAAATTAAAATCTCCAACAAGATTTTCCATCATAACTGCAAATGGAAAAGATTTTTGTTGGAGATCTTTTTTAATTAATTCTGTAGTCCACTGAGTAAGGCGGTCATGCTTGTACTTATCAACAATATTATAATTTTGAATGTTAGGGTTGGTTTCCATAGTGAGAAGATTCTACTTCTCTTGTTTATACTTGGCAAGCTGTTTCTCTAGAGCATCTAAAAAAAGAGCATTAAATTTTTCTTGTGACCAAGTATCCCAATTCATTGCTTTAGTTAGATTAGTTTGGAACTCTTCACTAACATCAAAATGAATCGTGCAAGTACCATCTGGATTGTCTACAATATCTGCAACAGTAATAGAGCCTATAATGCCTTGAAAATTATCTACGCTAGATTCCGTCTTCAAAGTAGGGTCTGATGGATTCATAAAGTTTCTCGTCGTTTGTAGGTAATTCTAACCATGTAGCTGCATAGTCTTCACTATGTAATTCCCATATTCTTCTGCATTGTGAATTCTCAGCATAATAACCTTTATCAATTAAAAGTCTTTGAATACGATTAATATCTTCTATATGTTCTCTATTTATTTCTTTTACTTTGATTGTTTTAAGAGGCATGTTTATTTTTCTTTTTCTATACAGTTATAATGTATTAATCTATTTTCCATATCCATAGCTATAATTTGGCAAGCCATTTCTATATGTCTAGTTCTAAAAACTAATAAACTAGTAGTAATTAACGATATAATTAGAGCAAGCAAACTAAAACCTGCGGCTATTTTCCAAACTGATGTTTTTATACTTTTGTTATTTTTCATAAAAAACCCTCTAAAGTAATTAGAGGGATAAAGTTTAATCATTAATTTTATCTACTAAACCATATTTTAAACACTCTTTAGCATCAAAATAAATATCTCTTTTTAAAACATCTTTTAGTATTTTTTCTGGGATTTTTGTTTTAGAAAGATAAATATTTTTTATAGCTGTCATCAATTTATTATTATTTTGCATATCATCTACTAGCTCTTCATATTTTCCAAATGATGCAGAGGACAATTGATGAATAAGCATATAAGAATGTTTATTAATAGAGCGCTTGTGTGCCATGACACTTATTAATGTTGCAGCACTAGCAGCAGAACCTTCTACAATAGAATGCACTGGAACTTTACATTTACGAATATAGTCAACTGCCGCTAGTCCATCAAACAAACTGCCACCGGGACTATTAATATGAAGTTTAATTTCTGGTAATGGTATATCTAATACATTAGCTGTATAAATAAGATCATTACTCATTTCTTTAAGAGATTTGTTTAAGGTTAATACACTTTCTTTAGAAACTTCTGTATAAAAATATATACTGCTGTCATCAGCAGTAACCTCAAGATTGTCTTCATCCCGTTCTCTTGTTTTACGCTTTGGAGAATCTTCTTTTTCTTCTTCAATACGCTTAACAAGTTTAAACATATGTCACCTATTTTTTGGTTAGTTTCTTCTTACTGGTTTTATCTTTTGTTGCAGCTACTTGTTGCTCTACTTCTTTTACTGCATTTACTAAACTTGGATCTACTCTGGATTTAACAACGTATTGACTTTTTTCTTCACCACATCTTTTAATTTTAAACTGCATAGTAGCAGCCTTCTCAGACAACTGCAAGCTTTTTTTCAGTGAAGCAGCTTCTTCATAAGTATTTACATATCTTTCATTTATCCAATTTTGGTCTGACATGTTTTTTCCTTTTCTTTTTAAAGTCTTCTTCTGTTAGTTCTGGATGTCTACACGCTTTTAACATCATAGATATATCATATTTTAATTCTTTTGAAGATTCACCCCAAGGTATTTGATAATCAGTATACCCTACTGGTTTACCGCTTAAATCATAATATACTTCTATTATACTATATTCTTCATTAAAGTTATTATCTATTCTTTTAAATACTCTATAATTCCAATGACTAATTTTAGATTTTTTCATAAAACCTCAAAAAATTAGGCGTGTTATGACACCAAAGAGCGATCCCTTGATTGAGTTACAATCGTGATCTTTTCCTATTCCCCAACCAACACAAGGTTCATAATATAGACATTGAGAATAGCCTCCAGTTTTTGATTATCTACAGGGTTCATCAAAAACCTTCGTCAGCGCTTTCGTTTTTTCTCCCGCTGTTAACGGACTATATCTTTTTTGAATTGGATTTTGGCTCACTCATTAAAGATGGCTACCCCTAAGCCAACTACCTAATAAAAATTTGGAGATAGCGAGAATCGAACTCGCGTCCACCAATTACTAGTATAAAGTCATTCACAAGATTAGTTAAATTTTCTAATTTAACAAAATATCTCATAAATTTCCAACCATCCTTAATGAGAATCGGATCCACCTACAACAAGTAGGGTAACCATTTTTTACAACGTTGTAACTTTTCTGTTTCTAGGTAAGTTACCAACCCAACTAATTAAGCAGCTAGTGCGTAATCAGAAAGCTCAACATTATCGTTGGCGTTTACTGTTTTGTAATTGTTTATTATAGTCTATCAATTACTCAGACTTCTTGCACTTTATATTTTGTTTTCAGTGTCGAAACCTAGTTATCCCCCTAGTTCTTTTAATGCTGATTCGCTGTATTTAACACGGATATCGTGATGAAGTTTTGCATTACCGTTTACTTTGCGAGTAATTTCATCAAGATTCCATGCATCAGCTAGTTCTAATAAATTACGATCTTTAAAATATTGACAAGCAATTCTGGTGCTGATATCTGGTTGACAAGCTAATTCTGGATTATTAACAAGATCTACTCCTAGTTTTTTAGACATAGTAGTATAGTTAGCACGACCTGTCAATTGAAGAACACCACGACCAATAAACTTTGGACCGTCGCCAGCTTCTGTATTGCCAAGATTTTTTCTACCTTCATAAAGAGTACCAGTTGGTTCAGCAGCGTTTTTTGGATCTGCTTTATTATATTTAGATGGTAATTCTTTGTCGTATTTTAATTCACCACTTTCGACTCCTACTTGACCAAGAAATGCTGCGATTCTTTTTGGTGTATTGATAGCAAATTCTGGAAATACTTTGTTAAAAGCATCAGTATATAATTTTAATTTATCTGCTGATATTTTAGGATATATTTTCTTTAGTTGGGATTCTGTTATTAGTGACATATGTTTCATCTCCTTTCTCTGTTGGTTGATAGCAGTGTTCTAAATTATATTTTTTTAATATCTTTTTGAATCTGCCATACTGTAATCCTAAATATCTAGCAGCCTCGGTTTTTGACCTAGTAATTGATATAGAATATTTAAGTAATGCCTCTCTACATAAATTAGGCATAGATTGCCAAAGTGGTAAACCATACAAAGGAACACCAATACTTTTATATACTAATTCTAATTTAAGAGCTATTAATTCTTCTAATGATAAATTAGAAACCATAATTTCAAAATAATCATTACTTTTATTTTGATTTCTTAAGTCTCTAATAGTAGAATATATATTATAGTTTTTATTTATTTTTCTTTGATAAATCATTAGCAACTCCCAAGATAGCGTAACCTGCTATATCATTCCAAGGAGATTCATCAAAAGCATTTTTATTATTAGCTATTCTAAATAATTTATCTATTACTCTAATAATAGCAAGAGCGTCCGTATATTGTTCTGGTTGAATACCATTAGGATATAGGACGCTCAATATTTTGTGACATTCAGCGAAAGAACTACCATATGCTGCATTTTTTTTATCTACTAAACTACCAATTTCTTCACCAATTTGTTTATATGTTTTATTAGTCATTATACAACCACTATAACATATTATACTGGTTCGTTAACTACTTTCTTTTTCTTAGTAAGAACTGTCTCGTTAACTTCAGTAATTACAGGTGGTTCTGGTTTAATTTCTTCAACTTGTGGTTTTTTTTCTTCTATTTTTTCTTCTATTTTTTCTTTTACAGTTAAAATTTCAGTTTTTTGCTGCTCTGCCAATTCTAATCTATAAAGTTTTTTTCTTCTTGCTGGGTTCATAAATTTTCCTTTTTAGTTTCTTAACAACACTTTTTTTCTATACTATGCTTTACGAATGATAAAAAATATTATATTGTTGGTTGTTCAGCTGTTTCTGGTGCAGTCTCAGGCGCAACTGCAGTTTCAGCACTTGCTTCCAATTCAGCTTTCTTTTTCTGTTTCTCAGCTTCATATTCTGGAGTTGTTGGTTCGGGAACAATTGTTTTCAATTCGTCTTCAAATTGATCAAAATATAAACCAAGATTTGTTATTAAATATTTATAAAACGTTTTGCGATCACTTGGGTTTGATAAAAGAGAATAAGATTCTAAAGTTTGTTTTTGGATTTTCTTAAATGTCTCTAAGGCAAATGCTCTACCGGTCGTGTCTTCTCCCTCGATTGGCTGAAATGCATTTTCTGGGTCTTTTTCTGCTTCTGCAGCAGCAACTTTTTCATCTCGTTTAATATCAATAAACATCTTTTTCTTTGGATCTGTATCTTGTTCTTCTAATTCTTCTTGTGGTGCTCCTGTTTGAGCAGGTTCTTTGGTGTTCTTATCATCATCATTAAAATATACAGAGGCAGTAGATAATAAATTTTGTGTTGCTTTCATAACATGCGCTCTAAATGATTTACGCTGAGATAAGTCTGTAGTAAGATTCTTATAACCTGTTTCAATAACAGGAATAATATTATCTAATAGTTTAGCCAGCAAATTAATGCCAGTAGATTCATGAGGAGCAGTTTCTTTAACTTCTGTTAACATTTTACGTATTAATTTTCTTAAAGCTTTTTCTTCACGAAGTTCAACACGTAAATTATCTTTTTGTTCTTTACGAATTTTTAATAAAATATTTTTTATATAACTTCTTAATTCTTCTGTTTGTTCCATTGTTAAGACTCCAAATCTTGTTTTTTTACAGCATAACCTTGCGCTGCTGAAGAAGCTCCACCGGCTGTTGACATCTCTTTTACACTTTTAAAATAATTAATTTGTTTTTCTCTATTACGAACAGCTTGTTTAGAATTATAACATCCTAAGTTTCTTTTTGTTTTTTTTGATAATAAACAATATTTATTACCACGCTTAGTAATGGTTTCATTAATTATTTTTTCAATATTATTTTCATCTATAACTTTTTTTTCTAAAGATGATTCTGTAAAAGGTTTAAAAACATTTAATAATTCATTTATTGGTTTATAAAAACCTGATGGTTTATAAACTTCGCCGTCATAATAAAAAGAAAATTCTTTATTATTAGTATATTTATCTAAGTGTTTTAAATTTTTTAACTCATTTTTTAATCCTAAAAATGAATTAGAAGTATTAATATAATTAATTGAATTATTAATTTGTTTGTTCAATCGATTAAATGATGTATTATTAGTCAATAACATATATGCTTGAATAGTTTTTAATAAATTTATAGAATAATTTATTATAATTTCTTCTATTGGTTTAATAGCATTTTTTAATATTTCTTTTTTACTAAAATCATTTAAGATATTATTTCTAATATATTCTCTTTGTGGTACTTCAAGTTTATTATAAATATCTTGACTACCTATTCCTTTAATACCTAATACTCTTTTAGCAATGTTCATTTTTGATAAAGGATTATATGAACCAGTATTAGATTTTTCTAATAAAGCGTTTAATAATATATATACCCTTGAAAGTATGTAATCATCTATTGTAGAATCATCACCAAGAACAAACTTACTATTTCCAATATATGAGTTTGTATTACTCAATGAATTGTCAATTTTATTTACAGCATAATTATAATATTCTTGATTTTCGTGTTCTCTTAATTTTCTTATGGCAGCTACTTCATTTGTATAATTTTCATATTTTAATTTATTTTGCCATTCAGTTAAAAGATCATTAAACTTATTAACTTGTATTGTAACTTCTTTAACTATCATTTTACCAGATTTATCATATTCTCCATGACCATCTGGTAAAACATTAAAATGTTTAGTATTATAGTTAAAAGCATTATCAGGTTTTAAAATTATTTCTATTGTATAAAAAATATTGTTATCAGAACCAAATATACTTTCTTGTTCTTCTTGATTCATACTATTAATATTTTTTTCTAAGTTATTTAAAGAATAAAATATTTCTTCTTTTAAATTTTCACAAGTTTTTAAATATTCATTAATATTTTTATATTTTTCTTTTATTTCTGAAGGGTTGTTAGCAATTAACAATTTTCCTTCTTTAATATTATATGATAATAAAACTTTTTTACCTTTTGGAAGTTCTTGTTTTTCTAGAACAAAATTAGAAGTTTTTGATAAAGCCTCTTTTAAATTTTTAAAAGATAGCTTACCATTTTCATATAAACTTCTAATTGATCTTTCAAAAAGTAAATTTTCCACTTTATGTTTCCTTATCACCAACAAATATTTTATATGGCGTATTTGTATTCTTTAAAGATGGAACACTGTTTACATGCTGAATAAACGGCCTGTAAACAGTGGTTCCTCCAGAACTACCACTGAGCCATGAAGGATCAATATTTATTGTAAAGTCCCTAGGCATTATTTTTTAATAAAACGACGAATTAGTTCATTATAAACTCTTTCTTCTTTAGTTTTAAATGCTTCATTTAATAAACGCTCGCGGGATTCAAAAAGAGTTGGATATGGATTTTTTTTGCTTTCTTGCATTTCTTCAGGTACATCTGAAGCTTCTAGACGTGCAATATATGCAGCAATTTCCGCGTCTATTTCTTCTCTTTCTGCTTTTCTTTTAGCTATTAACGCTTCTAATTCTTCATCAGACATCATTGGAGCATCATCTGCTTCGGCTCTTGCTGCAGCACGTCTTCTGGCTTCTCTTTCTTTATCGGCTATATCAAATGCCATAGCGCTATCATATGGATCTACCTTGGAACGCTTACCACGTACTGGCATTTCTTCTGGTTCTTCTACACCTTCATCATCATCTATTTCTAAATCTTTTAAATCATCTGCACTGGCTTCTTCACCAGTATCTAAATCTTGCCTTTTGTCCTCTTCTTCTTCATCAGGGCGATACATACTCATACCGCCTTTATGTGGAGCAGAACTTCTTTTTATTAACTTATCTAAATCTTCAATTTCATGTAGTCTGTCCATATCTTCCTTTTTCATTTCTTTTTTACCTTTTTTTGCTTGTTTAGCAGCTTTTTTCATTGGCTCTTTTTTGTTGCCGTCATTATCCAAATCTAAGAAATCTGGTTTAGAAGCTTCATTGAGAGTTGTTTTATTTTTTTTAAACATATTTTTTTTCTCCATTTTCATTGTGTCTGTCCAAGTACGAAACATCATATTTCCACGCTCAAACGCATCTCTTTCCATTTCTTTTAATCCTTCATCATGTAACATATAAGAAGGATCAGAAGCAGTTAAGGATATGTTTAGATTGTCATTAAAGCCATTTAGCTTTTGATCATGATGTATTAGCTCATGTGCAAAAGATCTAAGTACATCTTTACCATGCCTATCAGTTATAAAAAGACAAATTTCTTCTGTTTCTGGATTATAATAACCTGTTTTTCCTAGTATATCTTTTGAATTTTGTTTATCTTTTTTTAAAGTAACTTTAGGTTTCCTTTTCAAATTTAATAAATTATTGGCAAAATTATAGTATTCTTGAATATAAAATTTCAAGTCTTCATGACTAATATTTTCAAATAATAAATTGCTCATTATAAATAAAAAAACTACTTATGCACTATGTCATAAGTAGTTCTTAGGATAGATAAAATCTTAATTAATTAGTATATTTGGATGTGGATTACTGTTTCTTTTTTATCTTCTTTTTCTTTTTTTTGTATATATTTTTGATATTCTTCGTAATAATTTGGTAATTCTAGTAGTAATTCTTTTCTTTTTTCTTTCTTAGGAGGTAAGAACATTAATATTTCCTCTGGGAGAACAGCCCCCTAATATTATTTAGTATTATGCTTGAGCTATAGCATCTATTTTTTTCTTATTTATATTTTTATAAATCCTTCTGTAATGATCTGGATGATCTATCATAAGCTGAGATAGAAAGTCATTTCTAGCCGAACTTGACATTTTTGTAAAAACATAAACAATTTGTTCTATATCTTTTGACGATAATTTATCCGGCATTATTAATTTTTTTAAAAGCATCGTATGGTTCCTCAAAAGTGAAATACTTATTTTCTGTATACTTCATCAACTGTTCCCACACTATTACTGTTCTTTCGCAATCCGCTAAAGCAGTATGCGCCCTTCCACTGTATTTAATATTAAAATATTTGCACATGCTATCCATTGAACATGATTTTAGTTTTCCTTCATTAACTAGTTGTTGACCCATGCTTTTTGTATCAATATATTTTGGAATTTTAGGAAACTTTATGCCATATTTCCAATATTGTTTGGAAATAAAACGTAAATCAAAAATTAAATTTTGACCAATTAAATGATCTGATTTACTAAATATTTCTTCTAAAATATTAAAACATTTAACAAAAGAAATAGAATTTTTCCAATCATTTTCATTATAACCATTAATATTTAATGCTTCTGGTGAAGCAGCTAAAATATTGCTAGGTTTTATTTTAAATTCATGTTTTTTAAGACAGATTAAATCTGCATTATCTTTTAGTTCATATTCAATAATACCTAATTGAATTATTTCATGCTTTTTTAAATCCAACCCAGTTGTCTCAGTATCTATAGCGGTGATAAACATTAAATTCTTTCTAAATAAAATTTCCAACACTCTGGAATATTATTTAAGCCATAATATTCACTATTAATTTCTTGAATGTATGGAAGCTTGTTTGGTTTTTTTGGTACTTTAAATAGTTTAAAATTTATTTCTTTTAGACTTTTCTCACCTTTTCTTTGATTACAAGAATAGCAAGAAACAACAACATTTTCCCAAACAGTCTTTCCGCCATCTTTTTTGGGAACAATATGATCTATTGTAAAAGTGCTTAAAGAAACTTTTTTAACACAATATTGACATAAACCTTCATCTCGTACCCAAACATTTTTTCTAGAAAAACGGATTGATTGTTTATGCCATGTTTTTTTATTATTTTTAAATGCAATAACAGCAGGAATTTTTAATTTTATTGATGGTGACTTAATATAAGCATCGTATTCTTCTACGATATTTGCTTTGTTTAGAAATACTAATGTAACCGCTTTTTCCCAAGTAATAACACCAAGCGGTTCATAAGAAGAAGAAAGAGCTAGAACTTTCATAGTGCCTCCATAGCACGTACATCATACTAGCTCTTGCTCCGCAGGTAAAGCCCTTACTATACTTGGACGTGCATAATTTCAGTAGTGCTATTATCAGATTTAATATTTAAGTCTTTAACAAATACACTATTAACATTTCCACATTTAGCACATGAGAAAATAGGAATTGGTGCCATCATATCCTTACCTGTCTCGGTAACCAATCCAGAAACATGTTTTATTACAAACGTTTGATTAAATACTTCATTACTGCATTTTTCACAAGCAACATTTTTTGCACTTTGTACTTGCATAGCTGTTAAATTAGACATATATATCTCCTTATAAACTCATAATAATCATACCTGCAAATGCCATCAACAAACCAACTAATTTATGACCTTGTAACTCATTGCTTAGAATAATAAATGCTGTAGAATACCAAGCTGCATGAAAGAAGAAAGTTTGGAACACCGACATCAATGTTAGTGGTAAAATATTAGCTCTTAATTGATAAGCAAAAATACTAGCACTTATAAAGCTAGTTAAATAAGACCAATACCATCCATATAAACCATCTCTTATTGCTTTAGATAAAAAAGCAGCAAATATTCCATTGCTTACTAAACAAATAGCAACAATAATAATTTTTATTTGATTTGTCACTGGCATATTATAACATATTATAGTTTAATTTTACACATGTCCCATTCCATAATTTTTCTTCTTATTTGCGGCACTTTATTATTCCGATGATCTTTTTTGATCACTGCCCAATAAGCACCATTTTTTACAACTATTTTTTCATGACGTTTTATTTGTGCAGTAAGTATCCCTATGCCACATGATAAATTAAAATATGGATCAAATATTGTTTTTCTTATATCATCATCTTCAAATTGTATATCTTGTGTCCAATTAAAATCACAATAATTTCTCCAGTAAGAATCTTCATAACTCAATTGTAGCAATCCTTCGCTGGCTATAGTTTTTCTAGTAACACGATCTATTCCCAAGCTTGGTTCTTCCATGCGGGCTTTTTTATTCCAACCGCTTTCATACCAACTCATCATAGATATAAGCTGCGCCCAAACATCCACTTGTTCATCACGATTTAGTTTATAAAAATTTGGACAGAACAAATCCATATCCTGAACACGATCAAGGATCTCAAAATTACGATAGATTTGTTCACGCACATGATCACTCCAACGATAACGCTTTGGATGATCTTTTTCCCAAGCAAGAGGCTTGTGAATGGCGGCTGGCACAATACCAGAAAACAAAAAAAGGGCCGCGAGGCCCGAAACAATTTTTTTCCAATTTATCATGGATTTATATCCCTTTGTAATGTGTTAGCATATCGCGGAGGCGGTTTAACACTCTTCCAATATATGCTGCCAAAAAAAGCAGTAAGTATTAAAATAGCTCCAAGACCGGCACAAAATATCAAATTAAGTACATCAATTAATTCCCTTTTTTCTTTATCACTCATATTATATAGCTTTCCATAGCAACCAGATGATGCCGCCAGCTACACATAATAGTACAAACGCTTTGGCTATGTCAACCAAGCGGTCAAGTTCATTTTGATTCATGCTTATTCCTTTATAATAGGTATAACTTCTAATTGGTCATCATATAGATAAAGCGGCTCCTTATCCACCCCCCTATCGATCTCTATATAATAAGTACCAGTATATTCTTCTCTGTCTATGCCGCTAACATATCCATAAACATCTTCGTATTTACGAACACGAACAAAATCACCCAATTGTACAAGGCATTGGCGATTCATAAGACACTATTCAGGTTTAGAATTATCTAATAAATAATTTTCTACTGTTACTCCATAGGTATGCATAAAAGCACGCTCACAAGCTTCCATAAGCGCTCTATAATCTTCATTATAAAGCATTTCTGCTAATTCTTTTGGCGTATCTCTATAAAATTTTAAAATAGAACCATATGAAGCTTCTTCTGTTAATGATTCTTTAATGACTTCTCGTAAATATTCTTTAGTTATTTTCATAGTTTTCTCCTTTAAAATATATAGTCATAAAAGCAATAAAAAACCCGCCAACAGTGGGCGTGCCGCCATACAGCAGGGGGCAGAGGCAGTGCGGGTATCTTATTAAATAAGTGTTTGTACTTTTTGTAAATTGCTTATGCTATCTTCTATCAATTGTAGAACTTGTGGGTCACCGTTTTGTTGTTTGAAGGTAGAAGCTAGGGTAGCTAGATCTGCCATCATTACATCTATTCTGTCTACATTAATTTCGCGTTCTTTTTCTAGCATACCGCGTACATGGCGTACTTCTTCTTCATCATCGCTAGAATATGCTTCTTCTGCTCCAACTGCTTCTAGATCTGTTAGATCTGCTTCTTGCAGAGACTCTTTTATAAGAGCTTTTAAATATTCCTTAGTAATTTTCATGCTTTATTTCTTCTTTAGCAAATCAAGAAGTTTTTCACCAACTTTTTTATTTCTTTCATCACTTGAAGCAGCTAGTTGTCTGGCATATTTCATGACAGCAACCATGCCCTGACCAGAAGACATAGCGACTTTTCGCAAATCATCACGGCTTTTGGCTTTGTGTGCTTCACCGCGTGATGGACCCTTTAGGGCTTCAGCTTCGGTTAAGTTTTCTCTCAAGCTTTCACGAATTAATTCTGTTAGA
>Ga0315901_10002012_pt1 | contig 28635 bp, 26 predicted proteins | sample LakEriMetagenome_10_FD_203761 | JGI IMG/M metagenome (GOLD analysis project Ga0315901, IMG submission 203761) | Freshwater fungal communities from buoy surface, Lake Erie, Ohio, United States - Buoy 2 MA116 | ecosystem: Environmental > Aquatic > Freshwater > Lake | place: USA: Lake Erie, Ohio...
GCCTTATCTCACTAAAGATATTATTCGTGAGCAAGGTAGTCGCATGCTCTCACAGCCACTTGATCAAATAAACTATGATGTATGTAAAACTGGAGGATCTACAGGGCCGTCTTCCATAATTTATTATAGCAAAGAAGCGAGTGATTACTCCGCTGCGACAACTTTATATGCAAGAGAGTCTATTGGTAAATTTAAGTGGCGTCATGCAATTCATTTTGCATGCCAATTTCCAGGAGAAAAAGAGACTTTTTGGCCGAATCGTGAGGATTATAAATGTTTTGCGATGAATCGCTCCAATATTTTGTTTGGCTCTTTAGATGATGAAGAATTGAGTAAAATTTGGTTGGTAATAAAAAGAAGGCTTCCTTATATGGTTCATGCCCATCCTTCGACTATTTATGCGCTTGCTTGCTATGCTGAGAGAAATAAATTAAACAAAAAAATATTTGATATTTTTGAATCTAGTGGAGAGTTGCTGCAATCTTATATGAAGGATAAGATTGAAAAAGTTTTTAAATGTACAATAATTGATCGTTATGGTCTCGCTGAATTAGGCGTCATAGCTTATCAATTAAATAAAGCTAGTTCTTTGATGAAAATTTTAGATTCTGAGGTTTGGCCCGAAACTTATATTAATGATGAAGGTTATAGCGAATTGGTGTTAACTGGCTTTAGAAATTATTTAATGCCACTTATTCGCTATCGAACAGGTGATTATGCTGAACTTAAGCAGACTTCAGATGGTTTTTATCTAGATCGTATCATAGGGCGCATTCACGATATTATTGAAATACAGGGATCAACTTATCCTACACATCATATTATGGATATTTTAGATCACCGTATTCGAGACATCGAAGAATTTCAAATTGATCTCAGGGCTACATTGCCCATCTTAAAAATTGTACCTAAGCCTCTCATTGACCTTGATCTCCATCGAAAAAAAATTGAAGCTTATTGGCCAAATACTTTTGATATTCAATACGTAAATTTTCAAGATTTAATTCGTGTAGGAAAACATCAGAAATTTAGGCATGTTGTGCATGATTAAAGTTATATCATCAAATCAATATAAAGAGGCATTGGATCTTATAGTTGCAGCCACTAAAAGATCGGTCTCTAAAACTCAATGCGAATCAATTTCGATAGATGAATTAGATACTTGTAATAGCATATTAATCGCAATTGGCCCTGATGAGTTGATGGGTCAAAAAATTATTGATTGGATTAAAAAAGAACCTAGAAAATTAATATTATTAGGCTCTCTCCCAGACATATTAATCAACTTTCTTCAATTTAAGAAAGTTGATTGGCCAAATGAAACAAATAATTGGCAAACCTCTTTATCGGCACCATTACATAATTTCACTGAGAGTAGGGGGGTTATTAAATATCAAAAATTAATAGAGCAATTTAACTTAAATGCCTGGCGAAGACCTATGGAGCGTTTTGATTTTGCAAGTGAATGGAATAATATGGGATATGGTGCCATTAAATTAGACGATTCCATTTGGTCATTAGCAATGCCTTTAAAAGCAATGGCATATTCTGAGTTGGCTACCTTAATGATTGATGATAAGTCTTTTTTTTCATATGCATCTCTTTCTAACGATTCTAATTACAGCATTCTTTGGTTTAATAGACATGTGGGGCCAATAGATTCATTTGAGTGGCGAATTGTCGAAATTTTTTTAGCACATTATCGATTTGAAAATCTCCCATGCTATCCTGTTATCAAAGAAATTCCATTTAAATATGATGCGGCAATCACTATGAGGCTTGATTGCGATGAGAATGTGGCATCAGCGCAACCTCTTTTTGAAAAGTACAAAGCTATGAACATTCCCTTTTCATTGGCTATTAATACCTCATCGTTTGATGAAAAAAGAGACCGTCTGATAATTGATGAAGTAATAAAAAATAAGGGAAGTATTTTATCTCACTCAACTACACATGCGCCTCAATGGGGAGGGAGCTATGAAAATGCTAAAAGGGAGGCATTCGATTCAAGAGAGTTGATAGAAAAATTGGCACGAATTAACGTGCGTTACGCAGTTTCACCCTTTCACCAAACGCCTTCCTATGCTTTAAAAGCTTTGAGTGATATTGGTTATGAAGGTTGTATTGGTGGAATTATTTGCAATGACCCTGATTTTTTAATGGGGAGAGGGGGGTGCTTGTCTCAGATTAAAGATGGTTTTATAGGGCATTCACAGCAAATAATGTTACACGGCGATTGTATTTTAGAAGGTACGCAACCTCTAAAAGTTTATCGGGATTCATTCGATCTCGCTTACGAGAGCCAAACCTTATTTGGTTTTCTTGACCATCCATTTTCTGAGCGATACCAATATGGGTGGAAGGATGAAGCGACAAGAATAAAAATTCATGAAGACTTCATACAGTATATAAAAACAAAAGCTAAAAATCCTATTTTTTTATCAGAAGAGCAGGCTATGGATTTTATTAAATTAAAATCAAGCATATTTATTAAGCAAGAAAAGGATGAGTTTTATTTAGATGCCCCTGACTTGAAAAATGGTCATAATTATTTTTTAAATTTTGCTATTGAATATCATAATAAAACTCTTAAAGCAGAATATGGAATGAAATTACAATGAAGATTTTAGTTGTATTAGGAACCCGTCCTGAAGTTATTAAATTAGCACCCGTTATTCAAGTTTTAAAAGAGCGTATGCAAGTTATTGTTTGTGCGACAGGCCAGCATCGTGAAATGCTAGTTCAAGCATTAGAAATATTTAAAATAAATCCTGAAATTAATCTTCAATTAATGTCAGAAAGCCAATCACTCAACCATCTTTCTTCTAAAATTATATTTTCTATAGATGCTGCTTTAAAAAATCAAAGACCGGACTACGTTCTTGTTCAGGGAGACACTACATCGGCTTTTTTTGCAGCGCTTGCAGCTTTTCATTTAAATATTAAAGTAGCACATTTAGAGGCTGGGTTAAGAACCCAAAACTTAAGAAATCCATTTCCTGAAGAAGCAAACCGTGCAATGTTAGCAAGAATAGCTGATATTCATTTTGCACCTACTCAGAGAGCTAAATCGTCATTAATCAAAGAAGGCATTAGTTCTGATCAAATAATAGTTACAGGGAATACTGTGGTTGATAGTATTTTAAAAATAACCTCCCAATGGATAAACGACAAACCTAAAATTATTTTGGATCCTATTCAAAAACTTGTGAAGCAAAAGCCTCTGATCTTGGTTACGTGTCATCGACGTGAGAATTTTGGTGATGTGATAGTAAAATTTGCTCAAATGATTAAAAAATTAGCTAATAAATATCAAGATTACCAGTGGATATTCCCTGTTCATTTAAACCCAGAAGTTCGAAAACCAATTCATAAAATATTAAAAGGCTTCCCTAATATTCATTTAATTGACCCAGTAGATTACGAAACAAATTTATTTTTAATAAGCCAGTCAAAACTTATACTAACTGATTCAGGGGGTATCCAAGAAGAAGCACCTAGTTTTGGTGTGCCAGTGATTGTTATGAGATCTCTGAGCGAGCGCATGGAGGGTATTCAAACAGGATTCGCAGTCCTTGCTGGGCAAGACCCAGATAAAATTGCAGCAGAAATTGATAATTACATGATGATTCCGAATAATTTAAGTAAAAAAATTAATCCTTATGGCGATGGTAAGGCATCACAAAGAATAGCTAATTATTTCTTGGGGGAGAAAATTTCTGAATTCAATGGATAAAAATAAAAAAAATGAAAAAGAAGATTTCATTATCTTTGCCACTGCAGATTGGGATACGCCATATTGGACAAATAAGCAGCATATGGCTAGAGAATTTTCAAAGCATGGCCATAGAGTTTTATATATAGAAAGTATTGGGTTACGTAAGCCAAAAGTTAACAGTAGTTCAGATTGGAAAAGAATTTTTTTTCGATTATTAAGAGGGTTAAGCCGTCCTAAAAATGTAGATTTGCGTATCTGGGTTCTATCTCCATTAGTATTACCATATAGCTTCAAGCATATCTGGATTAAGGAGTTTAATGAATGGATGATGGCTTGGCAAATTAAACGTTTTACAGATAAATACAAATTTATAAATCCTTACTTATGGACCTATCATCCATACATTCTAGAGTTAAATAAAAGGCTTAAATTTAAGAATAAAATAATTTATCACTGCGTAGATGATTTATCAGCCATACCTGGGATTGATAAAAAATCATTTAATTTTGAAGAAAAAAAACTTTTGAAAAAGTCTAATTTTGTTTTTGTAACAAACGAACAATTGAAAAAAAATTGTAGTAAATACAATAAAAGAATATATTATTTTCCGAATGTTGTTGATTATGAGCATTTTTCACTGGCATATTCCAAAAGAAAAGTTCCAGAAGATTTGAAAAGCATACCAAAGCCAAGGATTGTTTATATGGGGGCGATATCTGAATTCAAGATTAATTTTAATTTGTTGCATAAATTAATCTCTAAATTTTATATGTATAATTTTATATTTATAGGGAATGAAATTGAAGGACAGTCTAATAAAATTTTTAAGAAAATTACGATGCTTCCAAATGCTCACCACTTAGGTTACAAACCTTACCTAGAATTACCCTACTATCTTAACGAAATGCAAATTGGACTTTTACCAATTCTTAAAAATAAGTATACAAAATCAATGTCTCCTATGAAGTTTATGGAATATATAGCTGCAGGATTACCTGTAATTTTTTTTGGGAAAAATTTTTTAAATGAAAACAAGATTTCAAGAAAGATTTCTTTTGTAAATAATACTGATGACTTTTTAAGCGCAATAAAAAAACACTTAATTGTAGGAAAGATTACAAAAAAAGAGAGACTAAATATTATTTCCGATAAAACATGGAGGTCTAGGACATCTAAAATCTTAGAAATCATTCAATGAATATAGCATTTATCTTGCACGAATGTTCTGCAACAGGCGCTCCGATTGCAATTCTCAATATTATGGAATTGCTTAAGAAAAATTTCAAAAGAATAAAAATTAGTATTTTTTCATTAAAAGGTGGTGAAAAAGCCTTAGCTTTTCAAAAACTTGCTGATCATTTTTATGATATTAGTAAGTCATTTCCAGAAGGCCTTATTAATACTCATTTTGATCTATTTTATTTTAATACAGTAGAGAGCGTCCATGCTCATGAGATGTTAGCACAAAGAGGAATAATCAAGAAAAATGCCAAAATAGTTCTTCATGCTCATGAAATGAGCGTGATATCAGAAAAATTTGGCGTAGATAAAATAAAAAAAATGATTAGTAAGGTAGATCTTGTATTTTGTGCTTCTGAGACCGTTAAAAAAAATGCACTCAATTTAGGCTTTAATAAAAAAATAATACATATCCTTCATCCCTTTTCTTCTAATCTCCGTAAAAAAATTAAGCACAATATAACTGCCAGAACAAATAAAAAGTTTGTTGTCATGGGTTGTGGGGAAATTTCTATAGGTAAAGGAATTGATTTTCTTATTCAAGTAGCTAAATACATCAGAGATAACCACCCTAAAGCTAATATCATATTTAAATGGGTAGGTCCTGACAACTATAAATTGATGACTTTCTTTAAGTGGGATTTGCAAGTATTAAATTTAGATAGACATTTTACTTTTCGAGGTTATAAGAAAGATGTGTATCCAGAATATCAAAATTCTGACATTTTTTTTCTTGCATCAAGACAGGACTCATTCCCCTTAGTTTGTATAGAAGCACTTTCATGTAAATTGCCTATTTTATTTTTTGAGGAATCTGGCGGAATAAAGAAAGTTCTAAGTGAACAATGTTCAGTTAAAATACCTTATTTAGATATTCAAGCTGCTGCCAATGCAATTCTCACCCTAGAAGCAAAATCAGATGAACTGGCTGAAATGTCTTCTAGTGCTTTTGAAGCATACTTGAAATTTTGTAATATGAGTATTCAGCAACAGTCTAGATTTATTTTACTAATAAAGAGCCTGCTTGCGAAGAGAAGAATTCTTAAAGATTTTTTATAGGATCAAACATAAAATTCGCGATAATTTTTTTAATTTAATAAAGGAATAATTATTTGGATTTTAAAAGAATAAATGATCATTTTTTATTGAAAATGGTAAGATATCCCTAAAATATTTATTTACTGAGACTTTAAAAAAATGAGAATTGAAATTGAACTTACTGGTAAATGTAATCTGGCTTGTGTTATGTGCCCACAAGTCTTTGGTTACGATGGGCGCCATCTAACAATTGATGAAATGAAAAGTTTTTCTTCGCTATTTATTGAAGCAAAAGAAGTTACATTGCATGGCGCAGGTGAGATTTTTCTGAGTCCAATTTTAAAAGAGACTTTAGATATCATTCCGGAAGATACTCCAATTTATTTTCTAACCAATGGCCAACTCCTTAATCAAAAAAATTCTAATATTATATTAGGCAGGTCAAATATTAAAAGAATTATGGTAAGTCTTGATGCATATTCAGACGAAAAGTATAAATTTATTAGAGGCGGCAATGTTAATAAGGTAAAAGAAAACCTTAAGCATTTTATTTTATTAAGGAAAAAAAGAAAGCTTTCTTTCCCAAAAATTGTAATTAATGCAACTGTTTTTAAATATAACATTGACCAATTACTTGCGCTTGCAAAATTTGCTAAAGAATTAGATTCTGAACTTCATGTTTGGCCGCTTCTTAAAGACGCAGCACACTACACAGAATCTTGGAAAGTAAAAAGAGGTGAATATACTTTTGATTACACAAAAGAAACATTTGATTCTATTGAAGACAAACAGCTTCTTAAACGCGAATACTTATTATTAGAAAAATATTGCAAGGATAATGAAGTCGATTTAATTTTTGACGCTTTTATGAATCTTCCAGATAAAGCTGAGGATATTTCTACTTGCGGGGTTCCGAATTCAAATAGACTTTTTTTTTCTGATGGTCAGGCAAAGCACTGTTGTCTTCAAACAAAGCCTTTATTCGACTGGCGAATATATCCAGCAAATAATTTTGACAATCACCCGCGCCACCTTGCTGTTCTGGAGTTAATGAAAAAAAATCAAATTCCAATTGAATGCTCTTCATCTGGATGTAAATATGTCCTAGATGGCATTTCGTCTGAGTTTATTGACGATAGAAAGAAGATTAGTCTTGATGATAGAGGTTTTCGGGGGGGGGCGCTTTCAATGCGACGTAGAAAAAATGAATTAAAAAATTAATCACAAAAGAATTTTACTGCTTCTTGCTTCCCCCCCTAAATTAATAAATTTTTTACTGATCGTTTTAGTATTAATTATTTAATTCAATATTTGATTATTGTGTCATTATGAAAATTTTATTTGCTACATATCCAATGGCATTTCATACACCTGGTGGTGGCGAAATTCAAATTTTAGAATATAAAAAGGCGCTAGAGAGAATTGGCCATAGTGTCTCACTTTTTAATCAATGGGCGCCTAATTTTAATAGCTTCGATGTAGTTCATTTTTTTTCATGCATAGGTGGTTCATATAATCTTTGTAAGTTTATTAAAGATCTTAATCTACCATTGGTTGTTAGTTCAAGTCTATGGATTACTGAAGAAAATAAATTTAATTACGATATTGACCAGATTAAAAGACAACTTGATATTGCTGATGCAGTTGTGACAAATTCTCTAGCTGAATCATTAACTCTTTCGAATATTTTTTTGATAGATAGAAATAAGTTCCATGTTGTTTTGAATGCAGTGTCAAATAATTTCTTGAGTCCAATATCCCCCGACCTATTTAGATCTAAATTTGGGTTGACAGGTAAATTTATACTCAATATTGCGAATATTGAAGAGCGAAAAAATCAAATTAATTTGGCCCATGCCGTGAACAAACTTCCTGGTTATAAATTGGTTATAGTTGGCCATATTAGAGATCAGGATTATGCAAGGAAAGTATTTCAAACTGGTGGGGATAACCTAATATATATTAATTATATTGAAGATTCAAATTTACTTGTTTCAGCATATAAGGCCTGCGACATTTTTTGCCTCCCAAGCACACTCGAAACACCAGGACTAGCAGCTTTAGAAGCTTATGTAAATAAAGCTAAACTAGTTATAACAAATAAGGGGAGTGCCAAAGAGTATTTTGGCGATAAAGCTATTTATGTTTCTCCGGAAAATATTGATTCTATATTTGATGGTTTAAATTTTGCTATCAAACAAAAACATGTAAGGTGTTCTAATGAAGTTGTAAAAATATTAACATGGGATGATGTTATTGGCTCTCTCGAAGAACTTTATTTAAAACTCATCTGATTTTATCAATTCATGCTCATATCTTGTATCCTCCCAAATTTTAATGGCGAAAAATATCTTGGTCAAGCAATTGAAAGTATTTTGGCACAAGATTTTCCTGATTTCGAATTTTTAATACTCGACGATGGTTCCCTGGATCGCAGTAAAGAGATCATAGAACGCTTCGCAACATTAGACAAAAGAATCAAACCATTTTTCCTAAAAAAACAAGGACTTGTCTCAATTTTAAATTTTGGGCTAGAAAATTCAAAAGGCAAGTACATTGCTAGAATGGATAGTGATGATATTAGTCTTCCAAACAGATTTAGCACTCAAATAAATTATCTTAAACAACCGAATATTGGTTTGGTTGGTTCAGGAATATATGTAATCAATGAGAGTGGATCTTTTTTAAAGTATGGCCATTATCCATCAGATATAATACTTAACAAAATGATGTTAGACGCTAACTATATAGCACATCCAACTGTAATATTTAAACGTGAACTATTAGATAAAGTTGGCAGGTACTCCAAAGTATTTAGACATGCTGAAGACTACGAGTTGTGGCTCAGACTTTCAAGGGTAACAAATATTATAAATACAAAAGAAAAGCTTCTTGTATACAGACAACACAAGAACTCAATTTCGGTAAAGTATTACCCTCACCAATCCATGACAGATTTAATTATAAAGTATATATATAGAAATAATTTGGATATTAATTTAAAAGACCTTGATTTCATCAATTTTGAAATAATAAGGCAATTAATAGATAAAACCGATTATGAAGAATTGATATGTTTATGGAACAAATCAATATCAGTTATGTTAAAAAAAGGACAAATAAATTCCTATGATATTCCTGATTATTTATTGAGCTATTTCAGACAAGGAATAAAGTGAAAAGCGCCTTAAATAACATAAGATGTTACATTATTAGTCGAAAAAATAGATTACCTAAATATTTTTTAGTATACAGCGTGCCAGCGATAATCGGAGCAGCAGCTGATTTTTTTTGTTTTATATTAATATACATAACTATAAAAAACATTTTTTTATCTAATTTTATTAGTTTTATATTTGGCACTACAGCAAATTATCTTGCCTGCAAAATACCATATTTAAAAATTAAAACTAGGAAGTCGTCTAAAATTGATTTACTTTTACTTTATTTATTTACTTATTTTGTAGTTTTATTAAATACTTTTTTTATATATAGTGCATCACAAATTTATAGCTTATTTTATGTAAAGATATTAAGTTTTGGAATTTCTTATCTTTTAAACTTTTTTTTAAGAAAACAGTTAGTTTTTAATAGGTAATTTTATGAAAATATGTTTGCTAATAATAACAAAAAATGAATTAAAAAATATCATGCTTGTGCACGATACTATGGTGAAAGTCTGCCAACATTGCAAAATTAATTATGTTTATATTGATGGTGATTCAAATGATGGATCAAAACTATTCTTTGAATTAGTTAAGGCGCCTTATATTAAGCAAAAATATAGAGGTCGGGGCGGGGCAATTAGAACGGGTTTTGAATCGATACCTGCTGACGCTTTTGTAATTTTTAGCCCTGATGGCAATGAAAATATTACAGATCTGCCCAGGATGATCCTCGAATTGAAAAAAGGAGCAGATTTAGTTATAGCAAGCAGAATGATGAAAGGCGCCTTTAATGAAGAGGATTATCAGTTCTTTCGACCTCGAAAAATAGCGAATAAAATTTTTAATTATTTTGCTAATCTTTTCTTTAATAAGAAAGTCTTTGTCACAGATTCAATTAACGGTTTTAGATGTATTTCAAAAAAGGCTCTCAACAAAATTAAACTCACGTCTTTTGACTATACTATTGAATATCAAATGACAATTAAAGCTATGAAATTAAATTTAACAATTAAGGAATTTCCTACATTAGAAGGAAAAAGAGTCTTTGGGAAAACTGGCGCACCTAGCATTTCTACAGGAATAGCATTCATCAAAAGGCTTGCTATCGAGTTAATTAATGATTAACCCCATGTTATTTTTTTTATAAATTACTATGTTGTCTGTGTTGTCAAAGTTATATTTTTTGTAATTGACATTATTAGACACATATTCTGAAGCAGCTTTTGAGGTTCTGTTAAGAAAATCATCATTTTTTAAGAGATCTTTATTTGTTAGAGTTATAAAAAAATTAGGTTTAATTTCTTCGATTCGCTTTATTGATTGTTTTGTATCAGATTCGGCATAGCCTAGGCTTGTAAAAAATATTTTTTTGTTGTTTTTAGGTCTTACTTTAGAAGAGAAGTAGGATAGAGTATTTGCATTAAGCCATTGAATATCAACCCCTACAACATTTATACTTTGGTCGACAGAGTTTTTTCCAATTTCGAATACTAGTTTATTTAGCGTATCTTTTATCTCTGAATTTTTATTTAATGGTTTAAGCCAGTAGCACAATGATTTAATAGGGGTAGGTAAGTTAAAAGATATGCTATTTATAATAGCAAATTGAATAAGGAATAGTATTGTAATAAATATTTTTAATGATCTTGAAAGTTTTTTTTCAATAAACATTAGGGCTATTGCAAGCATTGGTAATACTGGAAGCAAGTATCTATTTTCTTGATTAATGCTTAATGAAAAAACCGTAATTACTAATAATATGTTGAGAGTGGTTAAAATCAAAAAAATAGTTTCATTTCTGCCGTACTCCCATTTATTTTTTTTTACGCATGAAGTAAAAATAATAACTAAGCATAGAATAAAGAAAATTTTTGGAATAAAAAAATTATTTAATAGCGCATTAAGCCAATAAATAAATTTATTTGTGAATGTGTCAACGTTTCCGTAATTTAGTGCTTTTTGAGAAAGAGACATTTCCTTTGCAAATGTCAGTATTTTATTAAAGTTTTTAAAGTACCATGAGAATGTAATTGATGTTATTAGCAAAAATAAAAAAATCCAAATTAAATTTTTACTTTTATTTTCACCTCTGATTTTTTTTATTGCAAACTGATTATATAGTATTCCAAAAGTATAAAATACTACATACAAGGGAGATGTAATTTTAATTGCCATTCCTAGAATCATTGCAATTCCAAGCAATATAAAAGTTTTATTTTTTTCTTCCTCTGGCGAAGCTATTGTGATCCACATGATTAATGTTACGAAAAAAAGCTGAAAAGATTCAACTAGATATTGATGCCCCATAGCAATAAATAGTGGTGCAGAGCCAACTAATAAAATACTATTAAAACTTATACTTTTATTTATACGATAATTTATATTGTATATGAGCACCAAACTTAAAAACTGAATTACTGAAACTGAAAGTAAGAGAGAAAATTCTATAGAGTTTGGATTATTTGCAAAAAATAAAAAAAACTGACCTAACCAGGCGATTGCTGGAGCTTTTATTCCAAAAGCATCAGTCATTAAGCCCCACCATTGATCAATATCATTCTTTAATAGATAATTTAAATCAGTGGAAATTTCCGCATACCATGACTGATCCCAGGGCCAAACTGACTTGTCAAAAAGATTCCATATTACCGAGGGAATTATAAGAAAAAATGCAGCAAAATATCCAGCACATGTTTGAAATTTAATTCTCATATTAAATATTTATTTGGTGTAATATATTTTTATTAAAAATTTAATTGAGTTAATTAAACCAAGCTCTTTAAACGAAATTCTTATTATCAATTTAATTGCTGACCAAGATTGTTTTGTACCACTTAGATCTTTTATAGTCCCATCTAGAAAAGCCAAAAAGAAATTTTTTCTATCTACTGATGCTAATTTTTTATAGGCAATTTTTTTTATTTTATTAAAAGGTAAATTAGGATGTTTGTAGGATTCTTGCGCCAATAGAGTATAGAAAAGTTGCTCCCATTTTCTACTTAAAGTCATTCCACCTGTTGAATAATTATAGCGTGTTAATGGCTCTTGAATATTTACTATTTTTTCGTTTTTTGAGACTCTCAACCAAAGATCATAATCTTCCGCATTTTTAAATTCCTTCCTGTACCCACCTGCATTTATGATAGATTTTTTTCTCATAATTACAGATGGATGAAAAATACAATTATAAATCTGTAAGGTTTTTTTTATTTTTTTAAAATTAGTTGGTACTGGGTATATTTTGTCAAATTTTTCAGTTATTCCCATAATAAAAACAGTCGATCCCGCTACTGCTACATCTTCATGTCCTTGCATATATTGATATTGTTTTTTAAGACGCTCCGGAAGCGCTTCGTCATCCTGATCTAATCTTGCAATTAACTTACAGGCTGATATATTTATGCCTTTATTTAATGTTGCTGCTAGGCCAATATTTTTTGTATTTTGAATGAATTTTATTCTTTGATCTTTTGTTGAATAGTTTTTGATAATTTCAGCAGAATTATCTTTTGAGCAGTCATCTATTACGATTAATTCAAAATCTTCAAACGATTGGCGTATTATAGAATTGATCGCTCGAGATAAGGTGCGACTTCCATTATGCACAGGAATAATTACAGAGATCTTAGGTTTTTTGATAATTTTCACAAAGCATCCTGATTCCATCAGCTAGTTTAATTTTTGGCTTCCAATTAAGCTTATTTTTAGCTTTTGATATATCTAAGACTGACCAAGGAAGACTTCCTGCCGTTGCATTTTTTTTAACATGAAGCTTTATTTTACATTTTGATTCTGACTCAATTAAATCAAAAACCTCTCTAAGGGAATATCCGATACCTGATCCTATATCTTGAATTTCAAATGTAGATTTTATTGCTGAGCATAAGTCATTTAAATGAATGTAATCTCTTATAGTCAATAGATTGCTAGTTAGAGGTAATTGTTTTCCAGAAATGGCACATCCCACAGCTATTCCTATAATGCCTTGTTTTCTCTCAAGTGGCAAAATAGTCCCATAAGGATTAGAAATTCTTAGTGAAATAATTTGAATTTGATCATTAGAAATTATGTGCAGAAAACTTTCTATCATTTGTTTCTCAATTCCGTAGAATGAAATTGGAAAACAAGGATCTATTTCTCTTAAAGGCATTTTTTTTAAGGCGCTAATATTATCTTTAAATCCGTATATTGCACCGCCAGAGCTTGCAAAAATTATCTTACACTTATTATTATTATTATTATTAATCGCCTGAATTAAATTAAAAGATGAGTTGAAGTTTGAAATTAAGGTTGTAGATGCAAAATCAATTCTGGTTGAGACATTTCCCGAATGCGCGAGATGAATGATAATATCCAAATCTCTCGTAAATTTATAGCATAAATCAAGTGAATTTAAATCACCAATAACAGGAAAAATATTTTCCTTAGTTAGGTTTTTATCAATAAAACTTCTGTAAAGCGGCCTTATATAAAAATTAGAAAAATTACTCAGATAATCAACAAGATACGATCCAATAAAGCCAGAAGCTCCAGTAACGCCAATTTTAATCATTAATTTACTCTAAAAAATATAAGCTATCTTTAAATTACAAGTTAAAATTATATAATCATTTTCTATAGATGAATGTGTATTCTTTAAAATATGCAAAAAAAATACTTTCTAGTAATAATTCCGTGGTTAGAGGATGGTGGATCAGAGCATCTTTTATATGATGTAATGACTGAATTTATTAAGAAGTATCGTATTATCATTGTATTAACAGAAAAATCAAATAATCCTTTATTTTCTAAATTTGAAAAATTAACTAATTGCATACTTGATTTTTCAAGCCTTAAGAACCCTAAAGAGTTTGGAAAAAATATTTCTGCTTTGATTAAGCTTCTCTCTATTGAGATAATATTGACTTCGAACTCACAAATTTCTTATGAAGCATCAGAATATTTCAAAGGTACTGTACCTATTAGAAGATATGACATACTTCATAATAATTCCCAAGAAGGCCACATAAAAAAAGCAATTTCCACATCTAAACATATAACGAAGCATATAGTTGTAGATTCTCATATCAAATCGTCGCTTTTATCCTCTAAAGTTGACAAGAAAAAAATCGTTGATATAAATAATGCTGTTTCGCCAAATCTCTTTTTTAAGCTAGATAGATTGGCTATAGGGGAAAAAAAGAAAGAATTAAAAATTAAAGAAAATTATTTTGTGCTGGGCTTTATTGGTAGAGCTTCTCACGAAAAAAGGCCGCTTTTATTCCTGCAGGAATTTTATAAGCTCTCTAAAATTAAACGCGTTCATGCAATTATTTTATCGTCAGGGCCTCTTGAAAAATTAATGTTAAAGTACATAAAAAATAAAAAAATTGAAAAGAATATTACTTGGTTAAAGCCTACTTGCCGTGAAAACCTAGTTTATATTTATAATGTACTTGATATATTAGTTAATTCATCATACATAGAAGGTCAACCTCTTACACTAATCGAGGCGCATATGTGCGGAATCCCATTTTTATCATTTAACGTTGGAGGAATTAGCAAAATGACTGATGGAAAAGATTCATTATTACTTTCCAAGGATGAAAGTTTATTCAAAAAATTATCCGAGATTTGCGATGATCCTAAAATAGTTTGTAAAATGAAGAAGGAGCTTTTACTTAATTTCAGGACCAAGAAATTAGCCTACGCAACAATGATTTCAAAATACAAGAAAGCCTTAATTTAATTGAAATTTTCAGAGATTAAAAAAATATGTTTACTTAATGTTATTGTTCCGTTAAAAACGGTTACTGATTACGAAATAAAATTTTTATGGAATATTTTTTTTAGATATCAGTATAATTTAGGTCCATTAAAATTTTCAAAAATAGAAAGTGCCTTCTTAAATAGAGAGATAAAATTTGACGGCTATAAAGTTCCATATTTTGTGAAAGTTGCAAATACTTACTTTGAAAAAGATTATTTAAAGAATTCATATATTAAGGACCATTCAAAATATCCTAATTTAGAATTTTATTTGATAGGTTATATTCTTTTTGTTCATAAAGAGCACTTTAAGCATATTAAATCCTACCCACCTTATTTTTCAAAATTGTTAACTAGCCAGCATTGTAAAGCATATGGAAATGTAAGTATTTCGAAGGCATTCTTTCAAATATACAAAGCTGATTCCGCTCTAAAGCACTTAAATAAAGATTGCAGGGAAGACCTATTAAAAATTCTTTTTAATATCTACTTTTATTACGCTCAAAACTTACCTATATATTCTAATCTTAATTCAAAAATCCATCAGGAGGCCTTCAATTTTCTTGACAAAGTAATCATAAAAATAAGTATTAAGGATTTCAATTTTGAAATTTCAAATCTTATACTTGCTTGGTATTTGATATACAAGGATAACAATTTAAAAATAAAAAATATTACAGAAGATCACGCATGCTATATTTTTAACTCTTTCACTAAGGAAGCTATATTTGATAATCTTACTAGGAAAGGTAGGCCATTAAATGCTAAAAATTATTTTAGGTATCTATATAAAGAAAAAAAACTTTTATTACTTTCAGTAAATAAGAACCGCCGTCAAGAAAAAAAAATTGTTTTAAATAAAAAAACCTATTCCGGAGGAGTTAATATTGTTGGTTGGCCAAACCTTCAAATTGGAATTGGGGAGGACTCTCGGGCTGCGTGTCATGCAGTTTCGTTTGCAAAAATTAATTTTTCTCTAAAGGATGTAGGTGAGATCCTTCCCACACAGGCTACTAAAAATTACTTTAGTTATCACTCTAAATATTTAAAATCTAATAAAATATACCAAACTGACTTATGTTTTCTAGACCTGGCCAGTCTTTATAGGTACTATTTTCACCTTCGGTCTAATAGCCTTCATATTCCAAAAAAAATTATTGGTGTTTGTCCTTGGGAGCTTTCAAGTTGGCCAAAGCATTTAGATTTTGTCTTTGATACTATTGATATTTTTTTTGCATCTTCAAAATTTATTTTTGATACTTTTAATGAATATTTTAGCAATAAGAATATTTATTTAGTTAGACCTGTAATAGATGTCCCGGAACATTTTATAAATAATTTTGATATTGAAAATTTGAATGAGCCATTTACTTTTATAAATATTTTTGATGGTCTTTCGTCTATTGATAGAAAAAACCCTGAAGCTTGCGCTAAAGCATTTGTTAATGCATTTCCAAGGAAAAATAATGATGTTAGACTAATTCTCAAAATGATGCATCAAGATATGTCTTCTCCCTGTTTAAATTCATTATTAAACATAATAAAAAATGACAACCGGATACAAATTATTAATGAATCAGTTACTAAGCCTGAACTGTTTAGGTTGATTAATCAATCCCATTGTTTTGTATCGCTCCATAGATCGGAGGGTTTAGGAAGAAATATTGGTGAATCTATGTTATTTGGAAGGCCTACTATTGTCTCCAACTACAGTGGCAATAAAGACTTTTGTAATGATAATACATCTTTTATTGTTGATGGAAAGCTAATTAAAGTTGGAAATAAATATTCCAACTCTCAATCTTCGTCTGTTTGGTTTGAACCTAATATCGAGTCTGCTGTTGAAGCATTTAAATCGGTCTTTTATGATCGGACCAATGCAAGAATTATTGCTCAAAACGGAAAAGAGTTCATTAAAAAAAATTATTCAATCAATACAGTTGGTAATAAATATAAAGAACTTTTTCTGGATTTATTAAATTAGGCATGTTTTTTAAGGAACCAATATGAAAAAAGTTGCTTTAATAACTGGTATCACAGGGCAGGATGGTTCGTATATGGCGAAGTTTCTTTTGGATAAAGGCTATGAAGTACATGGTATCAAAAGAAGATCTTCGAGTTTTAATACCGGAAGAATTGATTATTTGTTTAAAGACCCCCATTCCCATAATAATAACCTCCACTTGCATTATGGGGATATGACAGACACCCTTTCTCTTGTCAGAATTATAAAACAAATTAAGCCGCATGAAGTTTATAACCTTGCAGCTCAGAGCCACGTTGCAGTTAGCTTTGAAGAGCCTGAGTACACTGCAAATAGTGATGCTTTGGGAGTTTTAAGAATTTTAGAGGCAATTCGCTTATGTGATTTATCCCACCAAACCCGTTTTTATCAAGCATCAACTTCCGAGCTTTATGGTTTGGTTCAAGAGAGTCCGCAAAAGGAAACTACCCCATTCTATCCGAGATCACCTTATGGAGTAGCTAAACTTTATGGATATTGGATAACTGTTAATTATAGAGAGGCTTATAATTTTTTCGCATGCAATGGCATTTTATTTAATCACGAAAGCCCGGTTCGAGGCGAAACTTTTGTTACTAGAAAAATTACCCGAGGCTTATCTAGGATAAAATTAGGCATTGATAATTGTCTTTATCTTGGTAATTTGAATGCACTAAGAGACTGGGGTCACGCAAAAGATTATGTTGAGATGCAATGGTTGATTTTGCAGCAAGATCAACCTGAAGACTTTGTTATAGCAACAGGAGTTCAATATAGCGTGAGATATTTCGTTGAAAGGGCAGCAAAAGCTTTAGATATAGAAATTGATTGGAAAGGTTCCGGAGTAAATGAATCTGGTTTTGACAGAAAAACTGGTAAATGTATTGTAAAAATAGACCCTCGTTACTTTAGGCCAACAGAAGTTGAAAGCTTATTAGGTGACTCCACTAAAGCAAAGACTAAATTAGGCTGGACGCCAAAAATAAGTTTTGAAGAGATGGTAAATGAAATGATTAATTCAGACTTTGCAAATTCAAAGATTTCTATTGAAAATGTCAAAAAATAAAACAATTTTATTGACAGGATCAACTGGCATGGTTGGACGCAATATTTTAGAAAATAAGAATTCTTCAAACTTTAATTTTATTACCCCATCAAGTAAGGAGTTAGACTTAAAAAATTTTTCATCAACCTTTGATTTTATTCGCAAATATAGGCCTGATTTAATAATTCATGCCGCAGCGAAAGTTGGTGGTATTCAATCAAATTTATCAGAACCCTCAAATTATTTGATTGAAAATATAGATATAAGTAGAAATTTAATTTTGGCTGCAAAAGATAACCAAATTGAATCTCTAATTAACATTGGTAGTTCATGTATGTACCCGAGAAATATTGACATACCAATAACAGAAGATATGCTTCTCACTGGAGAACTTGAAAAAACGAATGAAGGTTACGCAATTGCAAAAATTTTTTCTGCTAGACTGTGTGATTATATTCGTCTTGAAAGTCCCTTTTTTCAATATAAAACGATAATTCCATGTAATCTTTACGGTAGGTTTGACAAGTTTAATCCAACTAAATCTCATTTAGTTGCTGCTGTTATTGATAAATTACATAAAGCAAAAATTTCTAATAATAATCAGATTGAAATTTGGGGAAATGGCATGGCAAGAAGAGAGTTTATGTGCGCCGAAGATTTAGCAGACTTTCTCATTAGAGCAATAAATCTTTTTGATACATTACCATATTACACAAATGTAGGTCTAGGTTTTGATTACACAATCAATGAATATTATAAAATTATTGCTGATGTTGTTGGTTACAATGGGACATTTGTTCACGACGAAAGTAAGCCTATTGGTATGAATAGAAAACTTGTTAATGTAGAAAAACAAACTACTTGGGGATGGAAACCAAGGATTGGATTAAAAGAAGGCATTGAAAAAACATATAATTATTACTTAAGTGAGCATATTAATGAATTTTAAATATCCTTTAGCTATTTCATCGTGGGGAAATGAAGAAATTAAGGCCATGCAAGATGTAATCTCAAGAGGTTTCTTTACGATGGGTGGTCATGTAAAAGAATTCGAAGAAAATTTTGCAGCTTACTTTGATGCAAATTATTGCGTTATGGTAAATTCAGGATCATCTGCTAACCTTCTAATGATAGCGAGTTTATTTTATACCAAAAATGAAAAATATAAATTGAAACGTGGCGACGAAATTATTGTGCCTGCAGTTTCATGGAGTACAACTTATTACCCGCTTTACCAATATGGATTGAGAATTAAATTTGTTGATATTGATTTATACACATTAAATTATGATTTAAATCAATTAAATATGGCAATCACTGAAAAAACAAGAGTTATTTTTGCTGTTAATTTACTTGGTAATGCAAATGATTATGATGAAATTCAAAAATTAATGTATCAGAAAAATATAATACTTTTAGAAGATAACTGCGAGTCAATGGGGGCTACCTATAATAAAAAATTTACTGGCACCTTCGGGTTGATGGGTACATTTAGTAGTTTTTTTAGTCACCACATTTCAACAATGGAAGGTGGATTAATAGTTACTGACGATATTGAGCTTTATCAAATATTACTTTCACTTCGTGCTCATGGTTGGACAAGAAACTTGCCTAAAGAAAATTATGTTTGCTCAGACAAGAGTGATAACTTATTTGAAGAGTCATTTAGGTTTGTCCTTCCAGGATATAATGTAAGGCCAATCGAACTAGAGGGAGCAATTGGTATTGAGCAATTAAAAAAGTTACCAAATATGCTATCAAATAGAAGAAAAAATGCTGAATTATTTAAAGAAACTATGATTCAACATAAAGAATTATTAATACAAAAGGAGATTGGTAGTAGTAGTTGGTTTGGTTTTAGCATTGTAATTAAGCCAGAGTCAGAAATTACAAGATCCGAGTTAATTAAAAATTTATCATCTATAGGATTTGAGTGTAGGCCAATTGTAGCTGGAAATTTTGCAAAAAATGAAGTTGTAAAATATTTTGATTACGAAATTTTTGGAGATCTCAAAAATGCAAATCATATCGATAGACAAGGATTATTTATTGGGAATCAGAATATATTAATGGATTCAGCCATGAATGATTTAAACAAGCTATTCTGATTACTATTAATGCCTTCTATTTTAATTTATGCTCCAGATATATGGGAGGGAGATGCAGTTGGAGATCACTGCATTAATTTAGAAAAGGTACTGGAAGATGCCAATTACAATTGTAAACTTTACGCTCAAAGAGGGTCTGAAAATGTATACTCCGCAGAAAATCTTTTTAGTGACATAACAACAAGCGATATAATTTTTCTCAGCTACTCAATTTTTGATCCAAATTTAGAGTTAATTGCAGCACTTCCAAATAAGAAAATATGTTATTTTCATGGAGTTACACCCTTTGAATTATTGCTAGATTTTGACCCAATCACTGCAGATTTATGTAAAAAATCAATTGGACAATTTCATATTCTCGAGCAATTTGATTTGATATTGAGTAATTCAATTAATAGCTCTAAAACACTCGGGGACTTTTTTAAGAAAAGAAAAAAAATATTATCGATTCCACCAGTTATTAAATCTAAATTTTATGGTAATGACCCACTTGAAAAAAAATTATCAAATAAAGCTACCCTTAATTTAGTTTCTATTGGAAGAATAGTTCCGCATAAAAGAATTGAAGACTCAATATACATACTTCGCGGGCTTATTCATAAGGGAGTTAATGCAAAATTAAGGATAATTGGTAAATTTGACGATAATTTATATACTAATTTTTTGACCAATTTAGTCAAAAGTCTAAATCTTTATAAGGATGTGGAATTTTTAGGTTTTTTGTCTGATGATAAAAAAATTTCAGTAATTACAAATTCTGATTTCTTGATTTCTACAAGCCTTCATGAAGGTTTCGGAATTCCAATTCTTGAGGCCATGTGTCTGGGCATACCTTTCCTTACTTCAAAAGGAGCCATATCTGAGGAAATTGTTAAAAATTTTCCAACATCTTTCTCGAGTATCATTGAAGCGGTAGATATTTTATGTGAATTATTTTTAGATAAGAATAAGATTTTATCCTTAATTAAATTAGGTCATCAAAGGGCTGATCATATATTGTCATCATCTGATGATGAAGTATATATAAATATATTCAATTCTTTTTTAAAAGGCTAAATAAGGGTTTCTTAAAATTTTCTTCTTGCTGGCGGTAAGGGATTTAAAGTTAGTCATGTAGCTTCTATAATGAATGATCATTCTCATAATATAATTAGCCACTCTATATTTATGGTTATTAAAAAAGTAATTGAAACAACCCTTAACGCATTAAAATTATTGGGAGTAGTGGCGCTGAATCCTTTTGAATTAAGTTTGCTAATCTACGTTAGCGAGGGTGTAAGTTTATGACATCGACCGTGCTCATCACAGGTGGCTTGGGCTATATCGGTTCCCACACGGCGGTGGAATTATTGGAGCGTGGCCACGAAGTAATAATCCTAGACAACCTATGCAATAGCAGTGAGTCTGTCATGGACGGCATCCAAAAGATTACGGGTAAAACACCAAAGTTATATATAGGTGATATTCGAGACCGAGAAATATTGCAGATGATATTTAAGGGCCATAACGTTGAAAGTGTGATGCACTTCGCGGGGCTCAAGGCCGTGGGTGAATCTGAAGAAAAACCGCTTCTATACCACGATAACAATGTGACAGGTAGCATCACGCTCTTTGATGCAATGATGAAAGCTCAAGTGAAGCGGGTGATTTTTTCTTCATCGGCGACGGTGTATGGCACATCTGATAATTATAAATTGACTGAAGATATGCCGCTCAATCCTTCCAATGTGTACGGTAAAACAAAACTTAAGGTCGAGGAGATTTTGTGCGACCTAAAAAAAACAAATCCCCAATTAGGCGTTGCGATTCTTAGATACTTTAACCCGGTGGGTGCCCATCCCTCAGGTTTTATTGGTGAAAATCCCAAGGGTACTCCTAATAATCTGATGCCCTATATCGCTGATGTGGCTTCAGGCATCAGAGAAAAACTTTTTATTTTTGGCGACGATTATGAGACACCGGATGGCACTGGCCTACGCGATTATATTCACGTCAAAGATTTAGCGTTGGGTCATATCGCCGCATTGAATAAATTAGAAATTGATTCCGATATGATTACAGTGAATCTAGGTACAGGAAAACCTTATAGTGTTTTAGATTTGGTGCATGCTTTTGAACTGGCATCTGGTAAAAAAATTCCTTACGAAGTTACTCCTCGAAGAAAAGGCGATGTTGCAGGATCTTTTGCTGATCCAGCATTAGCTAAAGAACTTCTTCGATGGAAGGCTTTATCTGACATTCATATAATGTGTGAAGACACATGGCGGTGGCAAAAAAATAAAATAAATTTAATACTATGAAACATCAAAAATCTAAATATAAAAAATTAGACAAAATTTATTTTGAATATCTTTCACAAAGAAGCTTTTTGGGGAAGATTTATAGAAATTTTATTTTATATCCAAGATTAAATAAATATCTTAAGGGTAAGGCTCTTGATATTGGGTGTGGCATAGGGGATATGTTGTCATATAGAGAAAATACGATAGGGTTGGATATCAATCCTTTGAATGTTAATTACTGCAAAAAAAAGAAACTCGAAGCATTCCTTATGAAGAAAGGACGCGTACCTTTTAAGGATCAAAGTTTTGATTCTGTTTTGCTGGATAATGTACTGGAGCATATTAGTACACCTACATTACTTTTTAATGAAATTAAGCGAGTATTGAAGACTAATGGTATTTTACTAATTGGCGTACCTGGAATAAGAGGATTTGAGATTGATTCTGACCATAAAATATTTTACGATGAAATAAAATTGAATAATTTAGCTAAAAAATTTAATTTTTCAGTCAATGATGTATTTTATACACCATTTTTTAGGTCAATTTTCTTAAGCAAAAGATTAAAACAGTATTGTATCTATACACAGTGGAAAAAATAAATTGGGTGTGTTTTTTAACCCAAAATACTTTTAATTGCTATCCAAAAATTTTTAATTTTATAGTTTAATTTTTTAACAAGAGTAACATTTTTCGTTAACTCATGTTGGACGTAGGGATTGCTTAAAAATGTGCCTTCAAAAAGTGAATATTTAACTTTGTGTTTCTGGAGAACATAAGGAAAAGAAATTTGATCCTGTACCGACCAGGTAATATTTTCTAGGAACCAGTCGAGCATAAGCGGTTTCATTGATTTGTGGTAAGCAAAAAAACCCATCGAGAATAAGTTGTGATCTTTAAATGACGAGTCATTCAAGTAATGTTCAACTTGTTGTTGTATAGGCTCTCCAGCGTATCTGCTAGATAAATATAGATTCTTTTTATTTAGTTTTTTTTCCATAAATTCGTATTCTTCTTTTATTGAATTTCGATTTGGGTGTTTGAAGAGACAAAGCTTATTTTTTCCGGCCACCTTTAAAATATCTTCAGCTAAAGTCTTTGATAAAACAGAAAAGCTGTCATCTAGCCAAACATACCAATCGGCATCTACAAACCTCCATTCCAACATTTTAGGTATCTTACTTTTGAGTCTTGGATGCATTGCTAATCGTCTAGATGGATAATTATGATCATCATAATTTGAAATAGTTATTTTATGGTTCAACGATTTAATGCTGAATTGCTTAGATTTGTTGCGACTAAAGCTAGCTGAAATAAAGTGAATATGCATTATGATTTTATCTTTAGATTTAATTTAAGCATTGTAAAAGCGAATAAAACTAATATCGGTACGTGAGCAATTGTTAGCCCTAAAATCCAACCTAAGGCACCGTATTTTATAGTAAGCATACTTGATATAGTAAGGACCAATAGCAAAACAAAAATATTCATTTGCATGACCTTTATATTCTGACTTGAAATTGTGAGATAACTTGTTAGCAAAGGACCTGAAAATGCTACAAAAATCCATAATAAAAAAGCTTCAAATAAGTATTTATTCTCTAAGTTTCCAAATACGAAGATATTAATCTTATTTTGCATAAAAAAGTATATGCTCACAATTATCAAGATTATCAACAAATAAATCTTAGATACAAATAGCAAAATATGAAGATATTTTTTTTTGTCATTTGTCCATAACTCAATGAGCTTTGGAAATGCAGCTGTATGCGTCAGTAAGCTTGCAGATATTATCGGAGTAAATATTTTTTCTAAAATTGAAAATTTCCCGGCTTCTTCAGGCCCAGTTAAGTAACCAATGAAAATTGGGCCAGAAACACCGTATCCTAATGCAATCATCTGAGAAAAAAACAAACTAAAATTATTTTTTAGTTTGTGAATTGCCCCATATATATTTTTCTTATTAATTTTTAAGAATAAAAATATATTTTTCATTGAGAGTATTTGTGCAGAATTTATAAACGATCCTAATCCAACAATAAAAGGATAAATATAAAAAGTTGAAATGATAGCTAAATCATTTTTATAACCATTTAGTTTTATTATTAAAATAATAATGGATGGAACCAAAGCGCCTATAAATGATAATTTGCATAAGGTTAAAAATTTTTGGTGGTACTGTAAAAACCAAGAACTATTCAGAAGTGAGGATAGTGGAATTAATATAAGTATTAATAATATGTTTTGAAGTTGATCAAGTTCATAAGGTGTGATTAAAAGCAGAAATGGTAAAAAAATTAGCCAGATTATAAATATGATTAGTTTTGCTAAGAATATTTCTTTTGTGAGATCTAATTTTAAATTTCTAGCTTTTATTTTTTCTAATGCAATAGGGCCAGTTAATTGAAAAACATACAAAATAAAAATTGAGCCCATTGTGGCCCAAGATATGAAAATAGAATATATTCCAAAATCTTTAATGCCAATTTCTTTAAGAACAAATGGCATCAGCACAATCGGAATAATGGCTCCAAATAGATATTGGAACCCTAAAATTAAATTTGATTTAAGTATTATTTTCTTCATAAAATGAATTCAGCCACAAAATATTAAATGCTGGGCTTGCTAATACCCTTTAGCGAATTTTCAAGAGACTGACTCAGTTTTTTCTAGACGCTTTTTCTTTTGCTTGGTCATAAATTGATTTTTTTGACCGATATGATCGATGCCACGTTCTTTCGCTAAGATCACTTGTTTTTGTCGTTCCGTTAAGCTCTTTAATTTGTCTTCGGTATGGGTGTTAAAACAATGCGGACATGATATCCCTGGTGTGTATTTGTTGCTTTTCATATCTTCCGCTGACAAAGGATAACGACATGCATAACATTGATCGTAATCACCCACCTCTAATCCATGCTTAATCGCGACCCGTTGATCAAACACAAAGCATTCACCTTGCCAAAGGCTCTCTTCAGGCTTCACTTCCTCTAAATATTTTAAAATGCCACCTTCCAAGTGGTACACCTCATCAAAACCCTCACTCATCATGTAAGAGGATGCTTTTTCACAGCGAATACCGCCGGTGCAGAACATCGCTACCTTTTTATGCTTCTTAGGATCAAAATGCGTTTTGACATATTCTGGAAATTCTCTGAAGGTATTCGTTTTCGGATTAATGGCATTTTTAAAAGTGCCAATCGCATATTCGTAATCATTGCGTGTATCGATTAAAAACACTTCGGGGTCAGAGATGATAGCGTTCCAGTCTTGAGGCTTGACATATTTTCCCACTACTTTAGTAGGCGATACACCAGGAACCCCTAGAGTCACGATTTCTTTTTTGAGTTTTACCTTCATGCGGTAAAAGGGGTGTTTATCTGACCATGATTCTTTGTGGCTTAAGTTTTTGAAGTGACCTTCAAAGAGCGGGTCATTTTTTAAGAAATCGAGAAATGCATGAATCGCTTTTTCAGAGCCCGCGACGGTACCGTTAATCCCTTCATCAGCTAAAAGAAGCGTGCCTTTGATGTTTTGAGATACGCAGAAATTGAGTAGCGGCTCACGTAAATCTTTAAAGTGAGGAAGACTCACAAAATGGTACATCGCAGTGGTGAGGTAAGTGTGTTGCATTGCTAATTGTTATTTATTAATGCGCTCAAAAATGTTATTTTATCAGTCTTTTCAACGTTTTTTAAATCTTACCGGAGTCTACACAATGGCAATTGAACAGACCTTATCGATTATTAAGCCTGATGCAGTCAAGAAAAATGTGATTGGTCAAATTTATTCACGTTTTGAAAACGCAGGTTTAAAAATTATCAAAGCTAAAATGACGCAACTTTCACAAGCTGAGGCTGAAGGTTTTTATTCGGTGCACAAGGACCGCCCTTTCTTTAATGATCTAGTGAAGTTTATGATTTCAGGCCCTGTGATGATTCAAGCCTTAGAAGGTGAGAATGCTGTTTTAAAACACCGAGATTTAATGGGTGCGACCAATCCTAAAGAAGCAGCTCCTGGAACCATTCGTGCTGATTTTGCAGAGAGTATTGATGCGAATGCAGTACACGGATCTGATTCTTTGGACAACGCTAAAATCGAAATCAAATACTTCTTCGGTTAATTTTTAAATGACTAACTTGCTCGATTTAGACTACGAGCACCTTGTTTCTTTTATCGAAACGTTCGGTGAAAAACCTTATCGAGCGAAGCAGTTGATGCATTGGATTTATCAAGAAAATATCATTCATTTCAATGAGATGACAGATATTTCTAAAGTATTTCGTGATGTATTAAAAGGCAAAACGACCATCCAATTACCATCCGTCATGAGTGATGCAATCTCGGATGATGGTACGCGTAAGTGGTTATTTGATGTCGGGGGTAATAACGGTATTGAAACCGTTTTTATTCCCGAAGATGACAGAGGTACCTTATGTATTTCATCTCAAGTGGGATGTGCACTTGAATGTACATTTTGTTCCACAGGTCGCCAAGGCTTTAATCGTAATTTAACCACTGCTGAAATTATTGGTCAGCTTTGGCTTGCCAATTTTTATATCAGACAACAAGAAGGCTATAACGCACTTCCCAATTCAGATCGTATCATCAGTAATGTGGTCATGATGGGTATGGGGGAGCCTTTAGCTAACTATGACAATGTGGTGAGTGCGATGAAATTGATGTTAGATGATAGAGCGTATGGCTTAAGTCGCCGTCGTGTGACTTTATCTACCAGTGGTTTAGTCAACGCCATGGATCGCTTAAAGGAAGATTGTCCTGTGGCATTAGCGGTATCCCTTCATGCATCAAACGATAAATTGAGAGATGAAATTGTACCTATTAATAAAAAATTTCCTATTAAGGAACTCATGGCAGGATGTCAGCGTTATTTAGAAAAAGCACCACGTGATTTTGTGACGTTTGAATATGTGATGTTAGATGGCATTAATGATTCGATAGAAGATGCAAAAGCTTTACTTCAAATCGTTAAAGATGTGCCATGTAAATTTAATTTAATCCCATTTAATCCGTTCCCCAATAGCGGATATAAGTGTTCATCAAGTGACCAAATTCGTAAATTTAAAGAAGTCCTCATGAACCAAGATTACATTGTGACGGTCCGAAAAACGCGTGGGGACGACATCGACGCGGCCTGTGGTCAGCTCGCAGGGCAGGTCAAAGATAAGACCACAAGATCTCTAAAAAGAATGAATTTAACTCAATAAAATATTGATTTATATAAATAAAATATAATAAAAAATGAATCAAATCTTCATTAAAAAACCAACTTATCAAGTGATGGTGGGATCCGTGCCTGTCGGTGGCGGGGCTCCGATTGTGGTTCAATCCATGACCAATACCGATACGGCAGACGTTCAAAAAACCGTAGAGCAGGTTTTTGACTTATGGAAAGCCGGTTCTGAAATTGTCAGAGTCACCGTGAATAACGAAGCCTCCGCAGATGCGATTCCTCATATCATTGAGACGCTACAGAAAAGAAATTGTTTTGTGCCACTCGTGGGTGACTTCCATTTTAATGGGCATAAGTTATTAGAAAATTATCCTGAGTGCGCAAAGCTCCTCGCTAAATACCGAATCAACCCTGGCAATGTAGGCAAGGGTAGCCGTCGTGATGAGCAGTTTGAAGCGATGATAGCCATTGCTAAAACTTATAATAAACCGGTACGTATTGGGGTCAACTGGGGAAGTTTAGATCAGGCTAAATTGGCAATGATGATGGATGAGAATGCGAAATTAAAAAATCCATTGTCATCCGATGCATTGATGCGTGAAGCTTTAATCCAATCCGCTTTAGAATCGGCAGAGCAAGCGGTCTCTTGGGGCTTACCCAAAAACAAAATCGTGATCTCCTGTAAAGTGAGTGTCGTTCAAGATTTAATCCTTATTTATCAAGAACTTGCAAAAAGAACTTCATATCCACTCCACCTTGGTTTGACCGAGGCTGGCATGGGTTCGAAAGGCATTGTGGCATCCACGGCAGCACTCGCCATCCTTTTACAGCAAGGGATAGGCGATACGATTCGCGTATCTTTAACGCCTACACCTGATGAATCGCGCACTAAAGAAGTGGTGGTCGCGCAAGAAATTTTACAAACCATGGGCATTCGATCTTTTACACCACTTGTCACCGCCTGTCCTGGTTGTGGTCGAACGACTTCGACTTATTTTCAGGAACTGGCATTGGAAATTCAAACGTTTTTACGTGAATCGATGCCGCAATGGAAAGATCAATTTCCAGGGGTTGAGAACATGTCAGTCGCGGTCATG
>Ga0315901_10002014_pt1 | contig 28622 bp, 23 predicted proteins | sample LakEriMetagenome_10_FD_203761 | JGI IMG/M metagenome (GOLD analysis project Ga0315901, IMG submission 203761) | Freshwater fungal communities from buoy surface, Lake Erie, Ohio, United States - Buoy 2 MA116 | ecosystem: Environmental > Aquatic > Freshwater > Lake | place: USA: Lake Erie, Ohio...
ATTTTTCCTCCGTGATGCGTTGGTTAACGAAATGATCGATAGGATTTGTTCCTGCTGGAACTTGGGATTTTTTTGGGGCAACGAATGACCAATGAGGTTCGTAAACCGCCCCTGCTTTGATCCAGCGTTTCAGGGTATCGATGTCTTTGGATGGCATCGCCACCATGTGAGCTTCTGGTGGAGGCATTACTTCATCGGGATCCTTTGAGATGATGCGGCGGATGATTTCGCTCTTTTCGGGATTTCCGGGAACAATGGCCATCACTCCATCCCTATCAGCAATCGCCTGGTCTCGAATATCGAGTCGCAATTCCGCTCCCTTGTCTTTGGCGTCCTGACCATGACAAAAGAAACAATTTTCAGAGAGAATAGGGCGAATGTCCTTGTTGAAGCTCGGCACATCATCGCCAACTGCCGAACCCATGGCGCACATCAGTATGGCATTAGGTAGAAATTTCTTGAGCGAGGACATCTGGGGGAAATGTAGGTTAGCTTTTTCTTCAGGCGATGATTTTCGAGAGAATATGGCCGTGCACGTCCGTAAGCCGGAAGTCTCGGCCTTGGTAACGATACGTCAAGCGAGTATGATCGATGCCCAATAAGTGCAGTGCTGTCGCATTCAGATCGTGGATATGGACGGGATCTTTGACGACATTGTAGCTAAAGTCATCCGTTTCCCCAAAGACATGGCCGCGTTTGATGCCGGCACCGGCCATCCAGATGCTGAAACAGCGGGGGTGATGATCTCTACCGTAGTTGTCTGCAGTTAGTTCTCCTTGGGAAAAGACGGTACGCCCGAACTCACCGCCCCAGATCACTAGGGTATCTTCGAGCAAGCCTCGCTCTTTCAATTCCATGATCAATGCGGCACTGGGCTGATCCGTATCGTAGCACTGGCTTTTGATTCCGCTCGGCAAGTTGTCATGCTGATCCCAGCCACGATGATAGAGTTGAATGAAGCGCACACCGCGCTCGGCGAGGCGGCGGGCGAGGATACAATTCGCGGCGTAGCTTCCAGGCTTCCGCGCCTCGGGACCGTAGCGCTCGAACACCGATTCTGGCTCTTGTGAGAGATCAGCAAGTTCTGGAACACTGGACTGCATGCGATAAGCCATTTCAAATTGATCGATGCGATTGCGTGTTTCCGGATCCTGATACTGATCGAGTGCCAGATGATTGAGTTCGGAAAGCTCGTCGAGCATCGCGCGTCGGCGCGCGTCGGTAATGCCCGCGGGATTGGTTAGATATAACACCGGATCCTTGCCAGGCGTGAAACGAACACCTTGGTATTTTGCAGGAAGAAATCCCGAACCCCACATGCGTTCATGCAAAGGTTGCGCGTTCGTATTTCCACTGGGTCGCGAAACCAGCGCAACAAAAGTGGGCAGGTTTTCATTCATCGTGCCGAGACCATAGGACACCCAGGAACCGAGTGAGGGCCTGCCACCGATTTGATGACCGGTTTGTAACAAAGTCATTGCCGGATCGTGATTGATCGCCTCGGTATGCATCGAGCGGATCACACAGATTTCATCCGCGATCTTTGCAGTGTGTGGCAACAGTTCGCTGATCCACATGCCACTTTTTCCGTGTTGGGAAAAGTTGTAGACCGATGGTGCGATCGGAAACCGTGCCTGACCTGAAGTCATACCTGTTAGACGTTGCTCACCACGCACGGAGGCGGGGATGTCTTTGTCGAACATTGCCTTCAGTCCCGGCTTGTAATCAAAAGTCTCCAACTGTGAGGGAGCCCCTGCCTGGGTCAACCAGATCACGCGTTTTGCCTTCGGAGCGAAATTCGGTGCGGAGAATATCCCATTAGCGAACAACTGCGGATTCAACAATGATGCCAAGGCCGCCGAGCCGATTCCAAGACTCGTGCGTCCAAGAAACTGTCTGCGCGTTACATGTAGTGGATCGAGTGGATGCATCTTGTTAGGGTTTGGTAACGGTTTCATCCATGCACAGCAAAGTACTCGCAACGGTAGCGAATGCCGCCAACTCGACAAGATTGAGCTGTGGATCGCTAGGCGTATCTCCGACCGAGAGGAATGCTTTAGCTGAAGCCGGATCTTTGGTGAAATCCTCAAAGGCGCGACGGTAAGCACGATCAAGGATCACCATCTCCGTAGGTTTTGGTGTGCGGGCCAGCACCGTACGGAAGCCAAAAGCAAGGCGTGCAGCGGTATCGTCCGAAGACCGCATCATGCGTGCGGCAAGGAAACGGCTCGCCTCGACATAAGTCTCATCGTTCATCAAGTTGAGCGCTTGCAAGGGCGTGTTGCTGCGCGGTCTTTGCAGTGAGCAAACCTCGCGAAATGGCGCGCCGAAGGACAGCATCGCGGGATGGGGCACCGAGCGCTTCCAGTAGGTGTAAAGACTGCGGCGATAGAGATTCTCGCCCTTGTCTTTGACGTAGGTATTCACACCGCCTTGCGCGGTGACTTGCTCGTATAAACCGGGCGGATGGTAAGGTTTCACCGAAGGACCGCCAATCTTGTTCACCAGCAGGCCGCTGATGGCCAGAGCCTGGTCACGGATGAATTCGCCCATCAACCGATTGCGGGAACCGCGTGCGAGCAGGCGGTTGTCGGGATCCATTTCTAACAACTGAGGAGTGAAGCCAGAATGCTGGCGATAGGCTGAACTGGTCACAAGCATTTTCATTAAACGCTTCACATTCCAACCGTTGCTGACGAAATCCTGAGCCAACCAGTCGAGCATTTCAGGATGCGATGGAAGGTCTCCCTGAGTGCCAAAGTCCTCACTGGTTTTCACCAGTCCGTAGCCAAAAACCTGCTGCCAATGGCGATTCACGATCACGCGTGCGGTTAGAGGATTTTTCGGGTCGACCAACCACTTCGCAAGACCCAGACGGTTGCGCGGTAAATCGCTTGCCATCGCGCCCAATACATCAGGAGTGCCGGGTTCGACACGTTCACCGGGTGAATTGAACGCACCACGCATCAGGATATGGGTTGGTCGAGGAGCTTTCATATCCTCCATCACGAGTGTGGTCGGAATACTCAGCTCAAGTTCCCCGATTTTTTTCTTCAGCGTCGCGATCTGATCCGCTAGTTGGCTGGCAGTCGCTGCGGGAGACGGGGCATCGGTGAGTGCCAAGCGAAAACGTCCAAGCTGATGGTTAGCATGGAGCGAATGGAAGCTGAGGGTAAGAGTCACCGTCGAACCCGGTTCTATCGCGATCGGGGTATCCAGAGCGAATACCGCTGCATGCGGTTTGCCGAGTTCGGGTTGGATCGCCCAGCCGCTGCTTTGATCGGCATCGATGGCATGGGCGGCCGGAAATTGCTCTTGGCTGAAAGCGGCCACGGCGGCATTGAAACCCACGGGCCGAGCGGCCGCCGATGGTGGGTTCAACGCCATGCGGACATCGGTCATCACGAAATTACCATTCACGGCGCGTCCTGGGCCGCGGGCTGGCAACGAGTCGTCGGGCAGCGCCTCCACTCGGATCGCTGAGATGGTTCCCAAAGTGACCGCGGCAGTGACCGTGTATCTCTCTTGAGTCGGATTTTCACCACTGGCCAGAACAGCTCCATCGGGCTGGATCGTCAGCTTGGCACCACTGGCCGCCTGAAGTGCCGTGGGCACAAGGGTTGTCCAGGCAATCGTTGATGCCGCCTGATTTTGCGGTGCCTTGGCGGCTCCGGCGCTGGCGTTTTCGATTTGCAACATTTCCGCACGGAGCTTTGCGATCTCCGCCTCGATCTCAGGAGCGGGCAGTTTGATTTGCGGCGGGCTATTCACCCGAATGTTCGCGGTGTAATTGCCATTTCCGATTTCCGGAACGCTGTTGAAAAACGCTTTCATCGAATAGAAATCACGCGCGGTCAGAGGATCGTATTTGTGATCATGGCAACGGCAGCAATTGAAGGTCAGGCCAAGCCAGACACCCGCGGTAGTTTCGGCCCGATCTGCGGCGTATTCCGCACGAAATTCCTCGGGATCGATTCCGCCCTCTTCATTGAGCATATTGTTGCGGTTAAAGCCGGTGGCAATGCGTTGCTCGATCGTTGGATTTGGAAGCAGATCGCCCGCGAGCTGCTCGATGGTGAATTGATCGAAGGGCAAATTGCGATTGAAGGCGCCAATCACCCAATCACGCCATCCCCAGATCTCGCGATCGCGATCGACCTGGAAGCCATTCGTGTCCGCGTAGCGCGCGGCGTCTAACCAATCCACCGCCATACGCTCGCCGTAATGTGGAGAAGCAAGCAGACGATCCACGAGCTTATCGTAGGCATCTGGCGAGGTGTCTGCGAGAAAAGCTTCGATCTCTGGCAAGGTCGGAGGCAGTCCAGTGAGGTCGAGCGTGACGCGGCGAATCAACGTTTCCTTGCTCGCCTCGGGCGTGGGCTTAATAGCTTTCGCCTCAAGCTTCGCTAGCACAAAATGGTCTATTGGATTGTGCGGCCAATCGGCATTTTTGACCTTTGGGATAGCGGCGGCAGCGGGCGGCACGAAGGACCAATGTTTTTCATAGGGAGCGCCTTGCTCAATCCATATCCGCAAGATTTTCTTTTGAGCTGACGAGAGCGTTTTGTGAGTTTTCGGTGGCGGCATCACCTCATCATCATCGCTGCTGTTGATACGGTCCCATAGGGCGGATTTTTTGATATTCCCGGGAACGATCGCTATCACTCCATCATTATCCGCTAATGCACCTTCACGTGTATCAAGCCGCAAACCAGCTTCACGTGTTTTCGGATCGAAACCATGACATGCAAAACAATTATCTGAAAGGATGGGTCTTACATCGCGATTGAAACTTAATACCTCAGAAGCTATCGCAAAATCTATTCCCATGATGAGATTGATTAGTATTAAGAACGAAACTTTGCGGGACATGTTGGGTCAATTGAAATACGAAAGAATAGTCAACGCAAGTTTTACCTAAAAGCTTTCAAATAAATCCAAGTGTTAATGAGAATTTCTTTGGTGATTGAAGATATGTCATCGCGATCGTTGACTTTCACGACAGGAAGTTGGATTTGGTCTTCGGGGATTTGACCGAAGAATCGTTTGGGGGCGCAGAGCGGCACTTGAGGTCGGTAGGAACCCACGGTTAAAAAATGGTTTATCGGAGGCTTGCCTGAGTTACTCAATCGCCCATGTCGCACCGGCGTAGTCTTGAAAAAAGTTTCATCGTAAGCTTGCGGACCAAAGTCCCATAGACCGCTTGCGTCATAGGATGCTTCCGGGATGATGCGGGCGTCATTTTTTAAACGCTGATCTGGAATGGGGCCGATGACTTGGAAGTCATTTTTTGGCATATCGGAATCGTGGTAAATTTTTCCTGTGGTGAGGGTTCTGTAGGGATTGCATATCGGTTCTTGGCATTAGGCGTTGGTGAAAAGCGCAGCATGTTTTGCTAAGCGATCGATGTTAGGTTTTTTCGTTTGCGGATGAGAAAATTGGGGAAAAACTTCATGAGGTTGGAAAAGGGCTATGATGGTAATCTACTTTTTATCTTCACTCTTCGCTCTCGGCTCTCTGCTTTTCTCTATTGTTGCGAAACGCGCGCGTATTTCATCGAGAGTGCCGATGGTTAAATAGAAGTGATAGTCCACCACAGTCCCCTTTTCTAATTGAAGGGTACGAATGGGCGCAACGTATGAACAAGCTGAGCCATTCGGGCCTATGGAACCACTTCCTTTGTGTCGATAATTCACCGCTTCGTTTGTTCCGGGTGTATAGATTCCGACTCCGTAGTTTTTATCATCCACATAGGCCAACCAACTGGTATCGTAGGAGATTTTCTCAGGCTTGCCGTTTGTCTTGAGATCAACGGGCGCGTGTTTAACTAATTTCCCTTCTTTTTCGAACATCAGGTGAGGCAGATCATAATCGACAAACATCGCCGGCATTTCCTGATGGGCTTTGCGTCCGTGAGATTCGCCCGTGTAGTCGAGACGCATACGGATAGTCGCTACAGCTCCATCAAGTTTGATCCACTCCTGCATAATCGCCTCAGGACAGGTTTTTGCATTCGCCCAGTGCAGAGGTTCTACTTTTGCATAAAGCGCGTGATCGCTCTTTTTAAACTCAAGCGTCTTGGCATCTTCGCCTTTATAGCTTCCACCTTGCACAGGATTGTAGGTCCAGGGTTTTTTAGCCCACATCGATCCGTCCTTATCGCCGTAATAGGATTGTTGGATGAAACGTCCTTCATCGTGATGGTTGAGCAAATTACGTTTTTCTTTCGAGAGCGCGAAATAACCGATGGCTGAACCCCGACTTTGATCAACGCCGATGCAGATCACTCCATTATCAAGGTAAGTGAAGTTATCTTTCGGAGGATTAGCGGATGAGACGACAATGCCGAAGAACGACAGAATGGAGATGAAAACAATTTTCATATAAATGTTAGAGATGACTATTTAAGCTCAAGTTTGAAATATTCACGATACCATGATTTCTCCTGAGGATACCCTCCCCCATCTGGCACGCCAGCAGGTTTGAGTTCAGCAGCCCATGCATGCGAGGCAGCGCGAAGTTTATTGAGAATTTCAGGATACTTTTCTGCGAGATTTACATTTTCATGATCTTTACTGGATAGATCGAATAGAAACTCCTTTTGATTTCTAACAGATAAATATTTCCACTGAGCATCACGACAAGCAATCTGGTTCCAAAAACGCCAATGAAGCACTCGAGGCGCGAGGGTTACGGTTGCATCTTTGAGGACAGGCAGGAGATTCACCCCATCTAGCTTGCTTGCGGATTTTACATCAGCGGCAGCTAGCGCAGTAGCAGCGATATCGAGTGTTGATACAGGCATATCAATCACCCTACCTCCGGGAATCTTTCCTGACCAACGCATGAGGAATGGCACACGGATCCCACCTTCTGAAAGCATGCCTTTTTCTCCAACCCAAGGCGTGTTAAGGGACCCATCCCATCCACCCTCATCTGTATCGAGTGGGGAATCTTTAAGATTATGAAGCGGCGCACCATTATCACTCGTGAAAACAATCAACGTATTTTCATCAAGATTGAGTTCTTTTAGCTGAGCAAGGATACGCGCCACGCCCTTATCTACACTTGCAATCAGAGATAGCGCAGCGCGTCGACGCAACGGCATGTCTTTTGAAAATTTGTCCACATACGGCTTAGTGAGCTCGAGCGGGGTGTGCGGGGCAAAATATGCCAAATACAAAAAGAACGGCTTTTCCTTATTGCGACGAATGAAGGCGAGGGCTGCATCCGTTTGTATATCGACACGTGGTCCAGAGATCGTTTCAAACCCCGCAGCACGATCCTTACCCTCCAACGTGTAATTCGAATAATACCTCTTCATCTCGCCAACGAAGTATTCATCAAACCCCTGATTGCTCGGAAAATAGTCGACCTGATCTTTCACAGGCACCGTGATACGCCCCTTTGCATCCGGCTTTATGTCGGGTCGATTTTTTTTCGCCCAATCCACACAAAGGGCATTGGGCTCAAGGTGCCATTTCCCGACTTGACCGGAAAAGTAACCCGCAGGTTTCAGCATTTCAGCGATCGTTAATTCCTCGAGAGGCATTGGAATATCTGGAATGGTATCGATGCCTATTCGTTGTTGGTATCTGCCAGTTAAAAGACCTACCCGTGAGGGAGAGCATTGCGGAGCGGTGACATATGCTGCTGTGAAACGAACGCCTTCTTTGGCAAACTTATCAAGATGAGGGGTAAGGACATCCTTATTCTGACCCTGACATCCAAGATCCGCATAACCTAAATCGTCTGTAAATATGACGATGACATTGGGTTTTGTAGCGTGAAGAACGGATGCGGAGAGGATTAGCACCGATAGGAGAAGAATTTTCATTTATAGGTGATTCGCAGACACTTAAGGCATTTATGACTTGTGATATTTCACTCCGGTTGTTGCTGGGAAATACAGTGAAGGGTTCCGCCTTCCTGAACGAGGTCAAGGCAATCGACAGGGACGATCTCACGGTCGGGGAAAAGCTCGCGGATGATACCGAGGGCACGTTGGTCATTTTTGGACTGACGGAAAGTTGGGACGAGCACAGCGTGGTTGAGAATCAAAAAATTAACGTATGATGCCGGAAGAACAGGGAGACGCCAACCCGGGATTTCGCAGGCCTGCGGGAGATGGATGGGGACGATATCGTAGATTTTTCCTTTTGGAGTGAGAAAATTTTTAAGCCGTCCCATATTGCCCGCGAGTACCTGATGATTGGGTGAGTCGGTATCGGGTTCTTCACAAGCCAGGATGGTATTCTCGTTGGTGAAGCGCGCGAGATCATCGATGTGGCCATCCGTATCATCGCCCTCAATGCCTTTTTCCAACCAGAGAATTTCCGTGACGCCGAGCGAGTCCCGGAGTTTTCCTTCCGTTTGCTCACGTGACAGATGCGGATTCCGATTCGGGTTAAGAAGAACCGCCTCGGTGGTGAGGAGTTGGCCGCATCCATTGACCTCGATCGCGCCACCCTCGAGGATCATGCCACCGTTGTAGCGCGGCAATTGCAGCGAATTGGCAACTTTTTCAGGAATGGAATTATCAAGATCCCATGGCGCGAATTTTCCGCCCCATGCGTTGAACTCCCAATCTGTGATCGCGATTTCTCCCGTGGTGGAATGTTTCACGAAAATCGGCCCGTGGTCACGGCACCAAACATCGTTATTGGGATGGTCGTAGAGTTGGACGTTAGCAAGGTTTGCGTGAGCCTTGTTGCAGGCACTGATGATGGCTGCATGATTTTGTCCCGGCGCATTGATCCGAACGAATTGGTAGCGAGAAATCGCCGCGGCGATTTCTGCGAATTTGCTCCAGATGATCTCACGTTTTCCCCCACCCCAATGCCTCGGGTCATCAACAGGCCATGACAGCCAAATTGCTACTTGGCGAGTCCACTCGGCTGGCATCGAAAAACCTTTTTGTGCTGGAGTCATGCGTGGAACTTCGGATTTCCGCACAAGGATGGCAATCCTAAGCTTGAGCCCAGAATCCGAGCTCCAACGGCGGATTCTGGGAGTGATTGGTTAAAAGTTATTAGTTATTGGGAGAATTTCAGGATTCAGACTTATCTGGTGATTTTCATGCTTGTTTGGATCCGCCATCAAATTCAGCCTTTGACCACATGAGTGGGTTGGCAACGAATTACGAAGTATGCATCGCAGGCACTGGCAGCTATTTGCCCAAGACGATTCTTACCAATGAGGATTTAGCAAAACGCGTCGATACCAGCGATGAATGGATTTTTACCCGTACGGGGATCCGCGAACGCAGGATTGCGGCGGAAGGCGAATTCACCTCGCACATGGCAAGTGCTGCTGCGCGAAAAGCTCTTGAGCAAGCAGGTTTAGAAGCATCCGAAGTGCAATTGATCATCGTTGCGACCATCACGCCAGATACCTTCACGCCAGCCACCGCTTGCTACGTTCAACAACAACTCGGTGCGATGAATGCTGTCGCATTTGATATTTCCGCCGCGTGCTCAGGTTTCCTCTATGCGATGAAAATCAGCAAACAAATGATTTCCGATGGCGCTTTTGAAAACGCTCTGATCATCGGTGCTGAAAAACTTTCAGCCTTCGTAAACTGGGAAGACCGCGCGACCTGTGTGTTATTTGGTGACGGTGCGGGCGCCGCTGTATTGCGTCGCGCCAAGCCCGGCGAAGGCGCGATCCTCGCCACCGAAATGGGCACCGATGGCTCACTCACTCATTTGCTAAATATTCCTGGTGGTGGATCGGCATGCCCGATTACCGCTTCCAACGTCGGGGATCATCTCTGCACCCTCGCTATGCAGGGCAAAGAAGTATTCAAACACGCCGTCACACGAATGAAAGAAGCGGCAGAAAAAGTCATTGAACGCTCTGGGCTCAAAGCTGAAGACATCGCCTGCGTCATTCCGCATCAAGCAAATTTACGCATCATCGATGCCATCGCTGAGCGTCTTGCCGTGCCTGAAGGTCGTGTCTTTATTAACCTCGATAAATACGGAAATACTTCAGCAGCAGCTGTCGCCATCGCCCTTGATGAAGCCAACCGCTCTGGAGCATTCAAACGTGGCGACAACATCGTTCTCGTCGTATTCGGCGCTGGCCTCACATGGGCTGCTGCCGCGGTGAGGTGGTGAATATTTACTTCACCGGAGCACCCGTCGCTCCTTGAAACGGGGCTGTATCCGTGAGTTCCTCGGAATGATCCGAAAACGCCTCCAACACCGCTTTCGCGCGATCGGGCCGATCTTCCAATAAAATCGGCAGGGTCGCTTTATAGTATTTCAGGCGAATATCCCCTTCTCCCTCATGCCGATCCAGCCGATCGAGAAACGCTGCGATATCAATCAACCGCGCGCGCGCGTCGATGAATTGTAGATCAAGAAGTTCTTTTTTATTAAGCATGTCGGTTACCTCCTGCAGGGAGTTAAAAGCATTTTTCGAGAGATGCGAATTCCTTTTAGTATGTTTTGCAGATAAATCTCCCACTCTCCCACTCTCCTAATCTCCATTCCTACTTGATCTCCCCGCCGGATCGCATTACCCCATCCCCGTGCTAACGATCAAACGACTGACCAAGACCCTCGGCGGAAGAACGCTTTTACGCGAAGCCGAAATGTCCATCAACTGGGGAGAGCGCGTGGCTCTCGTCGGCCCGAACGGGGCTGGTAAATCCACTTTGTTCCGGATGATCCTTGATGAAGACCAGCCAGACGAAGGCACGATCGATCGCGACGAATACGCCATCGTCGGATATCTCCCCCAAGAAGCTGGTGCACCTACCGATGAAACCATTTTGGAAATCGCAATGGGTGTGACTCCGGAAATGATCGGTTTGTTGCGCACCATCCGTGAGGGCGAAAAATCTGGCAACCTCTCCTCTCCCGAATTCGCCAAAGCCCAAGATCAATTCACCGCACTCAATGGTTACCAACTCGAACCCAAAGCGAAAAAAATTCTCGCTGGCCTCGGTTTCAAACAAGAAGACTTCCAGAAACCCGCTCGCGAATACTCCGGTGGTTGGGTGATGCGCGCTCACCTCGCTCAACTCCTTGTCATGGAGCCCGACCTGCTCATGCTCGACGAGCCCACTAACCACCTCGACCTCATCTCTCTCCTCTGGCTTCAGCGCTACTTGCTCAACTACTCCGGTGCCATCCTCATGATCTCCCACGATAGAGATTTCATGGATACCATGATCGAGACCGTCATCGAGATCGACCCCGATGCGATGCAGCTCATTTCCTACACCGGAAACTACACTTCATTCCTCGATCAACGTGAAAAACGTTACGAGCTCCAAGTCCAAGCCTACCGCAACCAAAACAAGGAAATCGAAGGCCACATGGAGTTCATCGAGCGCTTCCGTCAGGTTGGCTCGAAAGCAGCGCAAGTTCAGTCACGCATCAAATTTGTAGAGAAAATCGAACGCATCGAAAAACCCCGCGCCCCGCGAAAGCCTTTCAAATTCGCTTTCCCACAACCTCCACGCTCAAACCAAAAAGTCATCGAGTTTCAAAAGATCGGACAATCCTATCCAGGCAAACGCATCTACAAAGACCTCGATCTCACCATCGAGCGCGGAGATAAGATTGTATTGGTCGGCCCGAACGGCGCAGGTAAAACCACCCTACTCAAACTCCTTGCTGGTGAACTCGATATCGATTTAGGAAACAAGGAAGTTGGTTATCTAACAAAAATTGGCTACTACTCGCAACACCGTGGCGAAGCACTGAACGAGTTCAACTCCGTCCTAGATGAAGTCATGGGCTCCTGTCCGACCCTGCGTGAAGAAGACGCTCGCGCCATCCTCGGCACCTTCCTTTTCCGCCGCGCAGATGTGGAGAAAAAGTGTGGAGTCCTTTCCGGTGGTGAGAAATCCCGACTCAACCTCGTCAAGTTTCTCGTCGATCCTCCGAACCTCCTCCTTATGGACGAGCCGACGACTCACCTCGATATCCTCTCGATCGACTCCTTGGTCAACGCGCTCAAAGCCTACGAAGGCACACTGGTTTTCATTTCCCACGACGTGCATTTCATTCGCAATCTCGCAGAAACCACCCTTCACGTCACTCGCAACGAGAAAGATCCTGAGAAAGGAGCCATCGTCACCCGCTATACCGGCGGCTACGATTACTTCCTAGAAAAATCCGGCCTCAGCGATGACCGCGGGGCAGTGACGGCTTAAACGTGGCGGCAATCGGAGCAAAGCGAAGATGGAGGAACAATAATTTATCCATAACTTTCCTCAAATTTCATCCGCCCAGCCAAACCATTTCTGCAATCCATTCAGCCTTCGCCTCGTGAAATCCAACCGTTACCTACTAGCCCTGCTCCTCACCGCTGCGGTGACGGCATTTTGGTTCTTTGGTAGACCCAACAGCACGAATCAACTGGGTAACAGTGCTAATGCCCTCACATCAGAAATTCTCGCTCTGGGACCTCGCCCACCAGGAAGTGTAGCACTGAATCAGGTCCGTTCGCTATTAAGCAAAGAACTCGTAGCCAGCGGCTGGGTGGTCGAACTTCAAGAATTCGAACGCGATACCAGTGTGGGAAAAATCAAATTCGCCAACCTTCGCGCAAGGTTTAAAGGCAAGGATCAAGACCCATGGAAACGCAAGATCGATGGCTTACTCTGTGCCCATGTGGATTCCAAACTCTACAAAGATAAAGTTTTCCTCGGAGCAGATGACGCCGCCTCCGCCTGCGCTGCAATCGTGGTGATTGCTAAACACCTCGCCAACGAAAATCCCGAGCAAGCCTCAAAACTGGAACTCGTATTTTTCGATGGCGAAGAGGCCTTCGCCCAATCCATGACCACACTCGATGGACTTTATGGAAGTCGGCATTACGCCAACACCTGGCGAACCCGTGACGACAAACCCAAGTTCGGCATCTTACTAGACATGATCGGACACGAGAAACTCAGCATCCGCATTCCATCGGATTCACCGAAACACCTTGCCGAACTCATGTTCTCTGTCGCGAAAAAACAAAACGTGCAGTCCCATTTCGACACCGCTCTAGGCACGATCATGGACGATCATGTCCCGCTTAATCTCATCGGCATCCCAACTCTCGACATCATCGGCGATTTCACACGCTCCAAATGGTGGCATACTCCAGGTGACAACTCAGACATCATTTCGCCGGAATCACTGAGCATTTCCATAGGCGTAACGCTTGGGATGTTAGATGATTTGTTGGCAGAGAAGTGAGATTTCTTCCTCTTCATTCAAAAATCCAAAATCGTCATTCATCAATCGTCAATCCATCGTGTGGACGACACGATTTGATATTTCGGTTTGATTGACGATTGTTGAATGACGAATGTTGATTTTTGATTTAAATCTCCCCCTCACCCAATCCCCCAATCTCCCCCTCCTCTTCACCTCCCCCTAAACCACCCCGTAATACTCGCTCTCGTCTTATTCGCAGGCAGCACCTCGTGCCAGTAATCGCCTGAGTGAAAGCACACCAAGGTTCCCATCCTCGGCTCGACGATGATATGATCGCCTTCCTTCTCACCGGGTGTGGTCCAAATTTTCAGTTCTCCACCATCGCCCGACTGCCAATTAGGATTTAGATAAAGTATCACCGTCACCAAGCGATCACGCGATTCCCTATGCCTGTCCAAATGTGGCTTATAAAAACCACCCTTAGGATACACCGCAAAATGTCCCTCGAAATCAAACAATCCGATAAAGAAATTCCGATTCAACTCGATGCGAATTTTTTCTAACAAATCAAAATATCGTTGCTGTGCCGCAGTGATATTTTCGTGATTCAACCACATCACATGATCTGTCCGAACATCCTCGCGGATCACCAAATCCTTCCCACGCCCCACACCCGCGCGCCTAAATCCACCTTCTTTCCATGATTCCAAACTCTCTCTTGAAAGCTCCTGAGCAACATCAGACTCCAGAAACACCGGCAATACAAACCAGCCTGTCTCACCCATATGATCAACCAGCTGTCTGAATTTCAGTTCTGGAATGTCGGTATTCAGTCAGTGGTAAACTGTCAGATAACCCATGAATAGCGAATCATTTGTTCATCAACCACATCTCGGCATTGCCCATGGAAATTTTCCAGTCTAAGTTTACCCAGTCATGAGCGACCACGCCGCACTCCACTACTGCCCCGACCTATTAAACTTCTCGCGAAGAATCACCCGCGAGGTCAGGGTCGGAAATATTGGCATTGGCGGAAACAACCCGATCCGTGTGCAGTCGATGATCACTTCCGATACACGCGATACCCCCGCATGTGTCGCAGAGGTCTTGGCGCTCGCCGATGCTGGATGTGAAATCGTCCGCATCACCGCCCAGACAAAAATCTACGCCGCGAACCTCGAAAACATCGCCCGCGAAGTTCGTGCCGCCGGTTGCACGGTTCCTCTTGTTGCGGATATCCATTTCAAACCCGACGCCGCCATGGAAGCCGCGAAATGGGTTGAAAAGGTTCGCGTCAATCCCGGCAACTATGTCGATAAAAAGAAATTCGAAATTCGCGAATATTCAGACAGCCAATACGAAGCCGAACTTGAGCGCATTCGCGAACAATTCGTACCACTCGTCCATCTTTGTAAAGACCTCGGTAGAGCCATGCGCATCGGCACCAACCACGGCTCTCTATCAGATCGCATCATGAATCGCTACGGCGACACCCCACTTGGCATGTGCGAAAGCGCTCTCGAATTCGCACGCATCGCCCGCGATCACGATTATCACAATTTCGTTTTCTCAATGAAAGCCTCGAACCCGAAAGTGATGATCGAGGCGTATCGCTTGCTCGTCGCAAGACTCGATGCCGAGGGCTCCGACTGGAACTACCCTATCCACCTAGGCGTCACCGAAGCCGGAGACGGCGAAGATGGCCGCATCAAATCCGCCATCGGCATCGGTTCACTGCTAGCAGATGGCATCGGCGATACGATCCGCGTTTCCCTTACAGAAGACGCCATTCACGAGATTCCTGTTGCGAAAGCATTGGTGAGTAGCTGCCGCGTCTCGCGGCAGGCCGTGCAAGCTGCGTCTCGCAGCTTATCTGATGACGCAGCCAATATTCAAATCGGCTGGGACAAAGTTAACAAAGACGACGCAACATTTCTCCCTCATTGGAAAATCGATAGCGGAACTTATGCCGTATCATTTCGCCAAGCCGACTCCTTGCCCACAGTAGTCTTGAATCGTTACCGAGAAGCCCGTGATCTGATTTTAGAAAAAATCGAAATACTTACTAAACTCGATTCATCTCGAAGCCAACTCGATGACCTGTCATCGCTGCGTGAAGAATTAAATCATCTTGAGACTTCGATTATCGAGCCCGCTCTCAACCAAGGTTACGGGTCTTGCCTTTTTAATAATAATCAAAATGCAGAACTAGTCGCCAACGCCCTAAAACATTTCGATGGCACACGTTATGATCTGCTCGCTTGGTGCATCATGCCTAATCATGTGCACGTCATTCTGAAACTCGCCAAAGGTGAGGAGCTCGATAAAATTTTGCATTCATGGAAAAGCTTCACCTCCCATGAAATCAATAAACTCAACGGAACTTCCGGATCTATCTGGCAAAAAGAAAGCTACGATCACCTGATTCGAGATGGAAAAGATTTTAGAAACCAGATAGATTACGTTTTGAATAACCCAACGAAAGCTGGTTTTTCAAACTGGCAATGGACTGGTTGCGCTTATCCAGAACTTCTGGCGAGACGCCAGAATCACGGCCTGCCGCGAGACGCGGCAGCTACCTTTACCCCTTCCTACAACCCCTTCTCCTACGAGCGCCGTCATAGCAAACCATTATCCATTCAAGGCCATGAACTAGGTGGAGAAAAAACAGTTAGAGTTTTCACTACCCAATCAAACTGGAATGCTCTCGCTCACAAAATCTCACAGATGGGCGATTTTAAACCTGAGGTCATTTATGAAAAATCCGGTGCTATCGAAATCGATCCACGCGATGCCTCGGCGATTTCCGCACTTAACGATCGCACCGAGCCCACCATGATCACTGTAGCCGACCATGTGGAAATGGAACCAATTCATGCATTCCGCATGCTCGCATTTCAGGCGAATCCCATCCATCCGATCTTGCTTAAAGACACCCTACAACCACCGAGCGAGGAATCCGATTTTCTAACCTCCCTGCTCACCGCCGCAAAAAACATCGGTTCACTTCTCTGCGATGGCATAGGTGACGCAGTCCTTATCCGCGGCGAAACCGCTCCGGGGCAATCGTTACGCATCGCATACAATATCTTACAAGCCGCCGGTACTCGAATATTCAAAACAGATTACGTGGCTTGCCCTTCATGCGGACGCACTTTATTCAACCTTCAATCCACCACTCAAAAAATTCGTGCCGCTACCGGTCATCTCAAAGGTGTCCGAATCGCTATCATGGGTTGCATCGTAAACGGTCCCGGAGAAATGGCGGATGCCGATTTCGGCTACGTCGGAGGCGCTCCTGGTAAAATCAACCTCTACGTTGGCAAAACCGCTGTGAAATTCAATATCCCAGAAGATGAGGCAGTAAGCCGACTGATTGATCTCATTAAAGAACATGACAAGTGGATCGATGCCCCTACCATCTCAGTTTCCGCCGACTAAGCCATGTCAGATACTGCCACGATTCATCAAACCAAAGAACTCACCGAGACCCAAGCTCCTTGGAATGTGATCGTGCACGATGATCCCGTGAACCTCATGGGCTATGTCACATTCGTCCTGATGAAAATTTTCGGCTATAACGAACAACGATCCACCAAGCTCATGCTGGAAGTTCATGAACAAGGACTCTCTGTGGTATGGTCTGGAGAACTTGAAAAAGCCGAGTTCTACGCCCAACAACTCCAGCTCCACCAACTCAAAACCTCCATTGAAATCTCTGAATGAAAATCGCTCCCACCATTGAGGGAGGACTCAGAATCGACCCCGAAAACGATATCGACTGGCACCTACTCCGCTCCATCATGCTGGATGCGAACCCATCCAATCACGATCTCGCAGAACGTCTTGGAAAGCTAATTTCTAACAAGAAAATTGCCGAGGACTGGCAGGACATCGTCGTTCCGGATTTACGGGAATCCTTTTCAGATGATCTGCATCATGTCTACGCAGCCATTGAAACTGCTGCGGCCTTCCCCAAAGACAATGAAACACCCATCTGGATTTCACGATCCGATGCCCACAAATGGTATAGTGCACTAAACCTAGCACGCCTTGAACTGGAGGAAATTTATCACTTCGGCCCAAATCCAGAAACCGATCCAAAAAATCACAAACCCGTCCGCCGCGATGCACTGATCAGAAGTCGTTTTTACTGCGGGCTGCAGTCAATCATTCTGGATCGTGTGATGAGCATATAAAACAATCTCATTTGGTAATTTCCGCCGCATAGCCAAAAATCGATTCAAAGAAAACTTCCGTACTGACGCGATTTCCAAAATCACTCGGGTGACTGCCATCTTCGATGAATAGCTTATTGCCATTTCCTTCGCGGAATTGATCTTCCCATGTATTGCCTACCGGAATGATTTCGACTCCCCCCACACCATCAGCAGCTCGTGAATAAGCTTCTCTGATCCGCGCATTCATTTGATAAAAATCATCTCCTACCAAGCCTGGTTGGCCATCGCGCCTACCCCATGTCTGATAGAGCATGGGTCGCGCACCCATCGCACGCGCTTCTTTTACGAAAAAATCCACATATGGATACATCACCGTTTGGCGCCGACTCTCAGAATACGCTCCGTGCAAACTAAAGTCTTGGATAACCACGATGTCCCATTTTTGACTATGTATCTTTTTTAAAGTTGGTTCATGTTTCGAATGCATTTCAAGAGTCCATCCACCATGCGTGCAACTCGCTACTTTAACTTTCTTACCATTTTTATCAGCAAGCTCTCTGAACATTTTCGGGACATCGAAACTGTAACTGTTCCCAATAAATAGCACCTGCTGTATTTCATTTTTTTTGACAGGGTTTTCTTCATTCTTTTTGACAGGGTTTTCAGGGCGCGGAAAAACTCCGCAACTCGACAATCCGAAAAAAGCTAAAATTTTCGCAAACATCAGACCGAATCGATAAATGGTTTTAAGCTCTGGGATGTGCTTCGTCATATGCCTGCTTCATTCTTTCTCGGGTTACGTGCGTGTAAATCTGTGTCGTTGATAACGAGGCATGTCCTAATAATTCCTGCACACTGCGCAAATCAGCGCCAGCATCAAGCATATGCGTCGCGAAACTATGTCTTATTTTGTGTGGACTCACTCCAAAATGAATTCCGCTCAGCTTCAAATACTTTTTCAACATCTGATCCACAGCTTGTTGTGTGATCCTTGTTCCACGCACACTTCGGAATAAAGGCCCGTTTGTGACCACCGCCTCTTCACGGTATTTCTGAATCGCACCGATCGCCAAGCCACCAATCGGCACCATGCGTTGTTTGCGACCTTTTCCTGTCACTTTGACGATGCCATCCACGAAATCGACATCCACCACGTCCAAACTGAGTAATTCGGAAATCCGCAGACCCGATGAGTAGAACAGCTCCAGGATTGCAACGTCGCGGTATTTTAGCCATGCAGGACTATTTGCTTGAGCCTCTACCTTCAAAGGAGTTTCTAACAATGCTTCCATTTGTTTCAAACTCAGCACCACTGGCAGACCACGCTCAAGCTTTGGCATCTGCACCTCCGCAACCGGGCTTTTTTCCAAACCACGCCGCAACACAAGGTATTTATAAAACGAACGCAATGCAGCAAAACGCAACCGAATAGTCGAACGTTTCATTTCCTCTTTCATTAGGGAAAACAAGTAATCTCGAAAATGATCGCCTTGTTCTTTCCTCCAACAAGTGAAGTCACCACCGCGCCAAGCGAGATACTCTTTAAGCGCCGCAGAGTAATTCCGTATCGTCAACGGTGAAGCGTCTTTTTCCGTCTCTTGGAATTCCAAGAAATATGCGACATCGTCGTTCATTTAAAATTCAAGTTTCAAATTTCAAATTCCAAGTTTCACTCGAAGTTTCTTAAGCTTTTTGATAGTTGGAATCACAACTCTTCTTTGAGATTTGAAACTTGAATTTTCATTTCAAGAAAACTTCACGAGCCTTCGCCCCATCACCTGGACCGACAATACCGCGTTGTTCTAAAATATCCACCATCCGTGCTGCACGAGTGTAACCCAACCTCAACCGCCGCTGAAGCAATGAGGTGCTGGCTTTTTGTTCCTGTCTTACGACCTCAATGCATTTGATGATCAATTCTTCATCTGCATCGGAAACTTCCTCATCGTCATCCATCCCACCGTTATCTATCGATTCACGAATGTCCTTTTCATAACGCGGCTTCGCTTGCTTTGCGCAATGATCGACGATGCGCTCAACTTCCGCATCAGATACAAACGCGCCTTGCGCGCGCTCCAACTTCGCGGAACCCGGTGGCAAATACAGCATATCGCCTTTACCCACCAATTTATCGGCACCTTTCGTATCGAGAATCACGCGCGAGTCCAAAGCCGATGAAACCTGGAAGGCAATCCGGCTCGGGATGTTTGCTTTGATAATTCCGGTTACCACATCCGCACGCGGTGTCTGAGTGGCGATAATCAAATGAATTCCCGCTGCACGCGCTTTCTGGGCGATTCGTGCAATACACATTTCGACATCCGCTGGCGCTGTCTGCATCAAATCAGCAAGCTCATCGATCAATACCACAATGTATGGGAAACGATCCGGAATCTCTTCATCTTCGAGTTCCAACTCCTCAAACTCTGCTTCCGGTCCGAGATCGCCATCTTCAAGCGCAGATGCGATTTCTTCGATCTCTTCTAAATCAACTTCTTCTTCCTCTTCTTCGCCTTCTTCGGGCTCTAGCTCAGCCTCACTCGCGATATCTTTATCAGGGCGTGGTCGATTGTTGTAACCATCGAAATTCCTTACCCCTTCCTTCGCAAAAATCCGATAGCGCTTCTCCATCTCGTTCACCACCCATTTCAGCGCTGCGACAGTCTTCTTCGGATCCGTCACCACTGGCACGACCATGTGCGGGAGTTTGTTATACATCTGCATCTCCACCACTTTCGGGTCCACCATGATAAACCGTAGTTCATCGGGACCAAACTTGAACAAGATGGAGGCAATGATCGAGTTGATACAGACCGATTTTCCAGAACCCGTCGCACCCGCCACCAGCAAATGCGGCATCGCCGCGAGATCACCAATCACCGTCTTGCCGTATACATCTTTTCCAAGTGCGAGCGGAATTTTCTTCTTCGCCGAGCGGAAATCCGGGTCATGCAACAACTCATGCAACGGCACGGCGACTTTGTTAGAATTCGCTATCTCGATGCCCACCGTATCCTTGCCGGGGATGGGTGCCAAAATATTGATTCGCTCCGCACGGGTCGCACGTGCTAGGTCTGCCTCAAGTTGAGAAATACGTGAGACACGCAAACCCGTTGAAGGATAAATCTCATAACGCGTGATCGTCGGTCCACGGGTGATATCGCCTGGTGTGACATCGATGCCAAACGCTTTGAGGGTATCCACAATTGTAGTCTGTATCGAGAGTAACTCATCATGATCCGCCGCTTCCGCTTCTTCCTCAACTGCATCTAACAAATCAAATCCCGGTAACTCGTAATTCTCAAAACCTGTTACGGTGAGCGATTGATGTCCTTGCTTCTTCCTCTCAAAGGGCTTTCCACCAAACTCCATCTGCTCCACTGAGCGGCGTTGCGAAGCATCAATGATCTGAGGCACAGGCGTTTCCCGGATCGGCAGTTCTTTCTGGCCAGGCGTATCCGTTTCCGCATCTTTTAGTTTTGTAATTTCACGCTCCAATCGACGTTGTTCACGTTGACGCTCACGCTCATTCAAGAGTTCTTTCTCACGAGCCGCGGCACGACCTACCTCAGTCCGGCTCACTCGCCAGGCATCGAACTTATGTTTGAAAACCACCAAGCAAGCTTTAGCGAAAGCCAAGGGCGTTTGATTAGTTAACCAAACCAACCCCACCAAATACCCAAAGCTAGCTAGACCTATCGTTCCCGGTTTACCGATAGTTGGCACCAGCAGATAACCACCTATACCATATCCGATAACTCCGCCGGGACTTGGCATCTGGCATCGATCTGCCCAATCGGTGAAAAAACAATCAGCCGCGTGCAGCAAGACCGCGCCAGATATTAAAATCGTAATCAGACCTAACGATATTCTTGGCCAGATCAACCAACGGAACGCCAGTTTTGTTACCCCGAACCAAATAAAACCTAGCGAAAGCAACCAACCCGATGCGCCAATTAGAAGAATCTGCGCAAACCCCAATACCCCACCCACTGGACCTAACCAGTTTTCCCCGGCTTTATCCGTCTTATCTGCAAAATTTTTCAGAAACCCCAAATCCGGCAAATCACCTGGACTGTAAGAAAGCTGAGATAACAACAACACAAGACCACCCGCCATCCAACAGACCCCAGCTATTTCGCTGGACCATTTTTTAGGCTCCTCAATCTGCCCACGTTTCTTGTTTTCTTTATTGGCCATTGATTCGACATGCACAGCATTCCCTCCCCGCCTCAAAAGGGCAAGATTGTTTTCATACCGTGAAAATCAATAAAAGTTAAGGATTTAGGCTGAAAATTCAGTGAAAATGAATGCAGATGTTGGTTTTTATCCTAAAAAATCGGACTCTTCCCCCACTATCGGAAATATTCTTCTGAATCAATTCCAGGCGGCAATGTTTGCTTCAAGACACTTTTATCTTCAGAAATGCCAAGCTCTAGCTCCAGTAACCCGATTGCTTTTGCAACCCCATCCATCGGGAATTGCTCCCTGTTCCTCAACCAAATCTTCGAAAAGATCGCATAACTCACTTTTCGGGATGGGAAAACTTCATCCACTAATTCGAGAACTGGGCGCTCGGGATTGCGCTTGAACTCCAATACATAATGCAAGGTCAATGCTGATGGAGGTAGTGATTTTGACTCCACTTTAATTTCTAACAAAAGATCTAACGCTTCTTTTTCTCGCCCGGGAACACGTGCCAATGAATATAATGCCGCTCGTTTCGTATAGCTCCGAGCACCCCCCGTATCAAGCGCAGCCATAAACGCAGCATAGGATGCTTCATATGCCTCAGCTGAATCACCGAATGCTTGGATTCGATAAGGATCCGCCAATAAGTGCCCCAAACGCTCATACAACAGGGGATGTTCAGGATTATTTTTTATCCCTCTTTCTAAAAATGCACGACCCGCCTGAATGTAGCTTTTCCATAAAATCTTGCGGCGAAGCGTAGGCAGTTTTGAGTCATTGATATAATGTGAAGACGCATTGTTCGAAAGGTGCCAGGCTCCAGCATCCCAATAATATCTTGTCCGCGGCGCAAGATCCACAATCAAATCATACGTATCGGCAACATCTGCCCACTTTTGATTTTCAAAGTATCCATATGCGCGGAGGTTTAAAAAGGTCGCGATCAACGTGCGCAAGCCACCAAGAGAAACCGCATAGAACGTCTGACCCAGTTTCTCTCCCGTGCCGATTTCAAGTTTGGGTGATAACAATTTTTCTTTTTTAACATCCGCGGTGAGTTGTTGCTCAAATGGCATGCGCACCGCCCCAGCCACTAACATCGCCACACCCAGCACCCAGTATTTTTTTCTCTGAGTCATTCGATCAAAACTCCTTCTCTGCAAAAATAAACCACGAGGCGAAGAGATAAAATATAAAGTAAAACAATCCCAGCAAGGTCAGCTTACCCAAAACCCATAAAGGCATAATCCTACCTTGGATCACCTCATCAATGATATTGAAGAGTTGAAAATCGGGTAAAATCAATGCCACCAACAGAGAGAGCATTTGTGCGATCCAGCTATTACTGGTTCCCATTTCGCCCCCAAGATACATTTCCCGAGCATCTGCTTGGAAGTGGCCCATGAAAAAGATCAGGAAGCTGACAATCGTGGTAAACAAGGTGCTGGTCGAAAAGGTTGAGAGCAACAACGCCAACGATGCGATCACAGCGGCACGTAAGAACACCGCAATCACCGCGCCTTGCAATGAATACGTCGGTCCATGACCAAGGATTTCCGCTTTCAATACTACGATATCCTGAGCTGGCCAACCACGTTTCAACGCCAGCGCGGTCTGTTCTTCTAAAACGATATTGGTCCGCAATTGCAAAACCCCTACCATCAACACATCCATGATCGCCAAGGAAACGAACACCAACAGCAATACACCTAACAATTTCCCAGCTAAATAATCGATACGAGGAACTGGTTTCGCCAAGATCGTATAAAGCGTCCTGTCTTCCACATCCTTAGGTAGAAGTAGAGAAGTCGCCACAATCGAGATCACCAAAGAAAACAAAGTCATCGCAGCCAAGGACCATTCTTTGATTTTACTCAACACATGTGTCCCCACAGACTCAGGGCCCTCGTGTTGCGGCAGATTGAAAAAATTACTCGCGATCAAAATCACCGCGAAGAAGGCGAGGAAATAAAATACCTTCATCCTAACCAATTGAGTGAAGGTATGATGCGCAATCACTGCTGTACGCCCAAAATGAGCAGGGATTAGTTGGATAATTGAAATCAGGTTCATCGCTCGAATCATTTAATGGGTTTTTTCTTCCTTACTCGTTTCACGTAGGAACAAGCGCTCCAAGGTTGTCCTCGGTTTGCCTTTTCTAACCAATTCAACCCCGCCAGTCCGCTTGATCAATGCCTCAATCTCCGCGATCAGTTCCGGACTCGCGTCTTTCAAGACCAGCTCGGTCTGATCCTCGATCGCGATCAAATCATCCAATTTTCCTTCCTTCACCATTTTTCCACGGAAAATAATCCCCACATGATCACACACTTCCTGCACCTGCTCTAACAAGTGCGAACACAAAAACACGGTGATCCCCCGCTCTTTGAGTTTGAAAATCAAATCCCGAATCTGCCGCGAGCCCAACGGATCCACCCCCGCCGTCGGCTCATCCAAAATCACCAGTCGCGGCTCCTGAATCAACGCCTGTGCCAAACCGATCCGCTGCAACATGCCTTTCGAATACCCTCCAATCCTCCGGTTCCTCGCATCGGTCAAATCCACCAATTCTAACAACTCCTCCACCCTGCTTTTCAACTTCGCACCCCGTATTCCGCAAAGCTTTCCATAAAAACCCAAAGTCTCCTCACCACTCAGGTGTTTGTAAAAATACGGATTCTCCGGCAGGAATCCCACCTCATCCCGCGAATCCACCTGCAAGGAGTCTTTTCCAAAAATCGAACACTGACCCGCTGTCGGAGCCACCAATCCCAGCAGCGCTTTCATGGTCGTGGACTTCCCGGAACCATTCGGCCCGATCAGCCCATACACCTCGCCCGGCATGATACGGATCGACACATCATCCACCGCCCGCAACGGCAAACGCTTGAACGACGTTTTGAAGTCTTTCACCAAATGGCAGATCTCTACAGCTGGGACGGTTTCTGTCATGCTCCACGAAACTTGATGCGAGTCGCATCTCATTGCAATGCCTTTTGCTCATCACTCAAGGAGCCGCTGCATCCTTCTTCTGTCTGTTGATAGCCATTTCCTTCAATTTTCATAGATGTCGGCATCTTGTCAGTCATCATATCGTGGCCACAGCACCTCGCCGAAAACCCTCCGTAGCGGCGATCATCGATCGCCGTGTCCCCCTAAAAAGGTAGGGTCACGTGGCTTCAGCCGACCCAATTCAATAACCTCCAAAGCATGATCAGTATGATTGACGATTGACTCCGTTTCACTCCGTCCAAGCGGTAAAGACTTCGTCTTATTATGAAAGTTCGCTAGCGCTCACGAAGCGTTGATGATTGTTTATTTTTAATTTTAGAGGTCCCCGATTCGAGCGGTTTTTGTACTTGATATGAAAATCGCGATTAACTCGCCGCACTCTTTGATTGCACCGGATGTAACCAATTCATCAGCGAGCCCTTTGCGAGAGATGATTTTTAGCCAAATCACCGTTTCTCGCAGCTCTTTCAGCGATATTTTCATCTTGTGAATGAAATCTTTTCTAGATTCCGCGCTGCGCGCCTCGCCGTAATTTGGCGCTGGCGAAGTGCCTGAGCGTATCATCTGACCACCGATATGATTGCCAGCCTTCGAGCTTGGTAATGCTTCAACCACACCGATCACCATCACAGCAAAATCAATCAGCCTATCTTCTAGTTCCTGAGGTTTCATCTTTCTTCTCTTCCAAATTAAAAATAAAAAATTAACAATTATCAATCGTCAATAAATTTTCCATCCGTATGAATCGCTTGAAGTGTTAGATTTTTCGTTTTTATTGATGATTGACGATTGGCTCTGCTTTGCCCGCCTAAGCGGTCTGGACTTCGTCTTGTAATGATAGTTCGCTATCGCTCACAAAGCGTTGTTGATTTTTGATTTGTTAAGAATTCCACATCCTCATCCAACGGACTACTCACTCCCAACCCATGACTCATTGACACATGCCACGTAAAACCTTCGATCACGTGGTTTCAGTCGACCCATTTCCAAAACCCCCAAAGCATGATCACTCTTGCCGTCGTGTGATCCCGGAATCAACGGCTCTCATCACACGTGGTTTCATTTCGTGATACCCCTTCAGCCCAGGATTCTAATTTTCCCTCTTGAACTGTTCATAAGAACATATTACGCATAAATCATGTCTTCCCCACATGAACCGCATACTTCTCCGGCACGGCAACAATTCATCGAGCGCCTTACAGCGATTCATATCAAACCCGCCACTCACAACTACTACATCCGCTGGGCAGAATCATGGACCAAAGCTCGTGGTCACCATTCCACCCAACGCACCCAAGAATGGTTCGATGCCCTCGGCCGCTCCACTTCGGTTGCCGATTGGCAACTCCGCCAAGCCATCGACTCCGCCCGCATCCTCGCTTGCGACATCATGAAAATCGATTGGGCCACATCCTTCGATTGGCAGGCTCTATCAGACCAAGCGAAATCCCTTGAGCCCGAGCACCGCACCCGCGATCGTGAAACCATCACCGTCCGTGCCGATCTCCCTCCTCAATGCGACCCCGCAAGCCTGCCGGACACCCATGAAGAAGTTGCGCGTATCACCGATGCCCTCCGCCGTGCCATACGCCTCAAAAACATGGCGATGGCCACCGAAGAAACCTATGTCCACTGGTGCGCCCGCTTCACTCGCTTCTGCCTGATCAAACTCAAAAACCCACCCCAAACCGCTGTTCCCGCCGCCATCACCAACTACCTCGATTATCTGGCACTCGAACGCCACGTCGCCCCAGCCACTCAAAAGCAAGCGCTCAACGCCCTCGCGTTTCTAACCAAAAATATTCTAGGCCACCCAGAATTCACCCTCGAGAACATCACCCCAGCCAGAGGCCAACGCCGTCCTCCCGTCGTCATGACCCGTGAGGAAGTTCGCTCCGTCATTGCACATCTCGAAAACCCTTGGAAACTAGCCGCCCAACTCATGTATGGCTCAGGGCTCCGTGTCATGGAAACCCTGCGGCTCCGTGTCAAAGACATCGACTTCGGTCAGGGCACCATCACCATCCACGATGGCAAAGGTGGCAGACACCGAGTTGTTCCTTTGCCCAAAGCGTTAGAAGGCAGACTCCGGGAACACCTCGCCTCCAATCGGGAAAAACATCTGCAAGACCTCGCTGTCGGAGCAGGTGACGTCCACATGCCCGAAGCACTTCTGCGCAAATGGCCGAACGCCAGCAGAGAATGGCCATGGCAATATCTTTTCCCCTCCGCAACTCTCTGTCCCCACCCACGAACCGGACGCGTGGCCCGTCATCATCTCCATGAATCCTCCATGCAGCGTCAGATGAAAGATGCGGTCCGCAAAGCCGCCGTGCCCAAACGCGTCACCTGCCACACCATGCGCCATTCCTTCGCGACCCATCTTTTGGAATCCGGAACCGATATACGCACCGTCCAGTCGCTAATGGGACATTCCAGCGTCGAAACAACCATGATTTATCTCCATGTCATGAAACGCCCCGGTGCCGGAGCGCCGAGCCCCCTCGATCTCGATTGATCTTATCCCAAAACCAATTCCAACAAAAACAACCTATAGAGCAAGCACCCTCCACATAAAATCATCTTGCCCATCCTCCTTGTGATGACTAAAAAATCATCCAATGAACGGACAACCCAGAGCTACGCCCTTCCGTGCGGCATTTGCAGGTATTATACAGCGTGCTGCATTTGCAGGACAAATACCGCGTGCGGCTCAATAACACTGTTCGCCAAAAAAGTATGCCACGCATCAAGACAATCCTGCTTTCACTGATCCTTCAATCACCATTACTCGCCGGTGAGAGCCAAATGCAGCTATTGTCGCAGCCTATACTCGCGAATGGCGGCTCGGAGAGTTGGGGATCACCTGACATCGAATTTAAGGTCGTTGATGTGCCATATATTGATTGGCACCATCAGGGACATCCAGCATTCGAAGGTATTGCGCAAACCAATCAGGTGCTTACGAATGCCCCGAGGAGCATACCACCCATTGAGAGCAATTTAATCGCATTTTACGGTATCACGATTGGAAGATTTGATCCCAATACCAAAGAACTCTGGTTACGACTCGATTCAGCCAAAGCTGTTGGTGGATGGCAGACGACAGTCGATCAAGCAGCCTTTGCGGCGATTGAATGCATTCGAGTCGTTTCTGAGCGCTACAAGGTTCGCCCGATACTCCGAATATCAGCCCCTCGGGCAGACATCGATAAGTGGAAGGGAGTTGCTGACAAGTTCAATGCACACGACTTATCCGTGCCTTTTACTCCCGAAGACAAGCCTCCACAAAAATAGAAAACCAAGGCGAACAAGACGCACCATCCAACCGCTAGGAGCCGTTCTGTTGACATGATTTCCCGTAATTACAACCTCAACCCCGTGAGAGACTTCCGGCCCCGCTCCTAGCGGCGGATGTGCTTTACGTTCGGCTAAGAAACGAAACCTTTGACACTGCGATGAAGACAGATTGCGTCGATTCACCTGTTGCAGCCAAATCACCAGTGCTAGCTCGTGTGGTTTGCTTCGTGCTTGCCATTCCCCTTGGAATTATCGGCGTCTTTATGACTTTGGTTATGCTGCTGGCGAATATGAACATCAACTTCAGTTCCTCGCCAGGACAAGCGATGTTTCTTACGGGCTGGGCATTTGTTGGATCTTCATTTGTGGCCACCTTCCGTCTTCTTAGACGGCCTTGTTTCAAGAGCCTTTGGTATCTTGTTCCTCCCGTTATATGCATGGCCTTGGTTCAATGGCTTGAGACATTTCGGGAGAACCAACACTTGATGCATTGATCCGTGGATAGAACCTCCATGCAAACCAAGAAGCCGAACAAGCCGAGACACAGCAACCCCATCAGCCGCCCTGTTTACATGCTTTTCCACAATTTCAACCTTAACCCCGTGATCGACGCGCGCCCCCGCTGATAGGGTTGCATGCTCTTTGACGTTGGGTGGAAAATTATTCCTTGACGGCGTGTTGCGATTGCAACACATTGATTCAATGAAGACCGCAGCAGTTCACAGTCGTATTCAGCCTGAGATCAAGGAGAAGGCTGAGGGGATACTCCAGC
>Ga0315901_10002017_pt1 | contig 28598 bp, 59 predicted proteins | sample LakEriMetagenome_10_FD_203761 | JGI IMG/M metagenome (GOLD analysis project Ga0315901, IMG submission 203761) | Freshwater fungal communities from buoy surface, Lake Erie, Ohio, United States - Buoy 2 MA116 | ecosystem: Environmental > Aquatic > Freshwater > Lake | place: USA: Lake Erie, Ohio...
CTGAAGAAACACGGCGACACTTCACTGCCGAGCCCTCCTAGACCGATCAACTCGTATGTCTGAATTCTCACCCACCGCCCAAGCAGTACTGGATGCTTTCCGCACCAGCCATACAGGACAAGGATGCCTGGCTGCCGCCCTTCGCGCTGCTGCGGATCAGTGCAAGATTGAGTGGAATTATCACCCGGATTATCCAGAAACAGAATGGGTGGTGGTTGCCTCTGACCTCCTCGCCATCGCTAACGAACTTGAAGCGCTATGACAAAACTCTCACCCGCTACCCAAGCAGTTCTAACTGCGTTCCGCGAGCGTTACACAGAGGTTCTACGCCCTCACCCGTTCTCTGGTTATTGGCAAGAAGCTTGTTTAGCCGCAGCACTCACCGCGCTTGCGGTCCGCATAACAGGTGCGAATGGCATCCGTCAAGACGTGCTCGACATCGTAAATGAGCTGGAAGCTGTGGGTCTGTACGACAATGACTAAACTTTCACCCGCTGCAAGGGCAGTTGCGTGGGCTTATGACAACGCACCTGAAACACCTACAGGCAACCACCGCTACCACTGGCTGGCCGCCGCCCTTCGTGCTGCTCGCGATGAAGTGGCTCCGAGTAAAACTATTAAAGACATTAGCTATGTACATCAGAGTTATGTCGATGGGTACGAAGACGCTCTTGATGAAATCCTTGCTATCGCCATTGAACTCGAAGCCCAGTAGTCAGACCCACTAATGACCCCACAAGAAGCAGGCTTTGACGGCGCCGAGGGCATCCGCCTAGGCCACCCAGCTCTACCCAATGGAGGCATTTATAGGCTTCGACGAAACATCAATCCGCCTTGGGAATATGACAAGGATTGCCGCAATCAACTTGTATGGCAAGAATCAGAACCGCCTCATCTCTTTTATTGCAACAGCGATGGCGAGTGGTTTGAACTGTCATTTACATCAATCCAGCATTAGTCAGGCTCACTGAGAGTTTTGCTAATTATCAGGATTTCCAATAAACGCCATTTATCAAGAATCCTGCTAAAGCCCCTTGAGGGGCTTTTTCTTTGTCCACGTAGTATCACCAGGCAATGGTTCAGTGGCATATTCAAACGTATCGTAATCTGGTTCATTACGAGGGTCATAAACCTCCCCGCTTGCCATCCATCGCTTAAGCCTTTCTCTTTCCTGCTCTGCAGAAAGCTTCATGACAATCTCCTAGCCCTTTAAGCATAGGCAAAAGAAAAGGGGCTCAAGGCCCCCTTTCTTTCATGGCTTCCGATGCCCTTTTCCCTGAAGATACAAGGGAGATGATGCGCCTCGCAGGAGACCATGCAAAAACTCCTTGGCTAAACCATACGGTTTCGCCCGCATCATCAAAGGCGTCCACCCTCACGGCCCGCCCGAAGACGAGAGCAGCAATTAAGCCGCCAGGACCAACCACTGCAAAATCATAACATGCTTTGTCCGCTCGGCAGTAGCGGCTGATTCCATGGCACAATGGGCATTGCCTTGTCGGAGACGACATGGCCCTCGCTAGTTCTTTCGTACTAATTGATGAAACGTCTTTTCCTTTCCCTCCTACTGCTTTGCCCTATCCAAGCGCAAGCAGCTCTTGAATGTGGCTACGCCTCGCACTACGGCATCTCAGACGGCTACCACGGCCAGCGCACTGCAAGCGGCTCCACGTTCAATGCCTATTCCATGACTGCCGCGCACCCTTGGCTTCCATTTGGCACGCGATTGCGTGTGAAGAACCGTAACAATGGAAAGTCAGTGACAGTGACAGTCGTTGATCGCGGCCCATACTACGGAGGCCGAATCTTGGACCTGTCCTACGGCAGCTTTGCTCGCATCGCTTCCCCTTCTCAAGGCGAGGCCTCCATCTGTATCTCAAGACTATGAAAGACGCAGCTTCGTTTCTTCTTCTCACCTTCGTCTTTGGGCTTGGTGCCTTTGCCATTGTTGCTTCTCCCAATGTGATGGCAAACAAAGAAGGCTTGACAAAGTGCATGCAGCTCCATCCTGAGCGCTACTGCCGCATTGCAAACGGCTTTCCCGCAAAGCTTGACAGCTCTGCCCAGTAGGCCCTACACTCTCCCTGGATGACGGACGGGGCTTCCTACGAGGGAGCCCTTCTTTCCTCCTTGTTCTTTCGCTGGCGACAGTTCCTCATGGACAAAACCTCCCGCATCAAACAGTTCATTTTCAATGCTGGTCACAGCATTGTTTCAGTGGAATTCATCAAGGCTGATGGTTCCATTCGCAAGCTTCAATTTAATCCTTGGGACACTAAGGAAATTAAAGGCACTGGCACAGCAGTAAAGAAGCCCAACATTGTGCGTTGTCGTGATTTCTCCATTGCTCGCAAAGAAGGAGAAGGCGCTTGGCGTTCGTTTGATTGCGAGCGCGTGACAAGCATCAAGGCCAACGGACAAACCCTCGTTTTCTGAACCATGACTAATAATCATCCGATTGCTCCATCGTCCGAATTGATACGGCAATGGAAAGAGGCTCCAGAGTTTTCTGCTTTATCACCTTGCGTGATAGTGACAACAACAACCACTAAACTGCAAGATATTGCCATTCAGGCCGCCCGATGGGGCAGCGACCAGGAGCTGGAGGCGTGCTGTGAGTGGGTTAGCGATAACTTTGATCATTGCAACAGTACTGGTCGCAGTGATTGGCTCCGCGCCGCCAGACGCCCCAAGCCGCCGAGCTTGAAGGAGGAGGCACTTGCCGAGCTGGAACTGTTGAGAGGAGATGCCAATGCTCACGGTCTTGGCTTTGACGCACCCGCCATCCGTCGCGCTCTTGAGAAACTTCCCAATTAAAACAATGCCTCTCTCTCGCACTCAACAAGCCATTGCCAAAATGGTTTCCAACAACGTTCGCCATAAGTGGCAAGATTACAGTTCTGATGATCGCTCTTCTGCTCGCTCTTTTATTCTTTCCCGTGCTAGTAAGTCCGCTTATAAAGAAAAGAAAGAATTGTTTTTGACGCTTGCAAATGCTTTGCAAGATGATATCTGGAAAGTGCTTTGATGGCAACAAAAGACAATAGACGAGCGGTAATGGCCTTGGCTGCAAAATATGGCTTTGTTCTCCAGCGTGAGAAAAAGCACTATGTCTTTAAGCATCCTTCTGGCAAGATATTTTGCACAAGCAAAAGCACTTTAGATAAGCGCTTTTTGAGAAACGTTGAAAGCTTTATTAAGCGCACTCTTTCCTCCTGATCTCCAAAACCATGCTTTCCCTCCTTCTCGCAACTGCACTGCCCGAACTGCCTCCAGTGCAGCAACAAGCTCTCTCCAAGGAAGAAGCGCTCCTGGAGCGCATCATCAAAGAAGGGCAAACCGTTACTGAACGTAAATTCGGCGACTGCCATTACGCCTGGGGCTCTTGGAAGCTTTCTTCTGATGGCGTGAGAACCACAACGCGCCAATGCAAAGATGAAAGCGCTCACACGCCGGTGTCAATTGCCGTTAGTTGCCCGCTCCTGAAGGTGAACGTGCTCCAGGACAAACAATGGCAGGGCTGGCGTAGTCCAGTGGCAAAAGGCGCAAAACCAGGAGAAGCAAATATGGTGGCTGCCCTCTGCGCCAACGTCACCAACTAGCTCTGTAAAGCTTTGTAACAGGCCCCGTTTCCGGGGCCTTTCTTCTGTATTGTTCCTAAGTGTTCGGCAGCGATGCCTCTCCAAATGGCAACCATCCCCACCATCCACCTCAACGGCACCGGCTTCACCACACTGCGAGATGAATACGCCGCTGCTTACGATGCCATCGAAAAGGCAATGGAAGCACTTGCTGCAGCCACTCTCAATGGGCGCGATTACTATCCGCAGGAACCTGGCGCTTATTACAAGGCTCGCGCTGAGCGTGATGAAGCCCTAGACAAGCTTCGTGATGCCAGTATTTACGTTGGCGAAATGCTCGCTGGCATTTGTGACCAGCAACGCTGATTTCTAGACTAGGGGCCATTAGGCCCCTTTTCATGCCTTTCCCCATTGGAACTCTCGTCGATCTCTACGATTCAGGCTTTAAACAATGGAGGGGCGAATACACAGTGGTGAAGATATATCCTGAAACTGGCTTGCATAAGATCAAGAACACCAAAACCAATAGTCAACAATTCGTTAGCGAAGACAAGCTCCGCATGGGCCGCCTCCGGCCTTTTCGCATGGACTGCCTTTATGAAGGCTTGTAACAAGCCTCGTTGAGCGGGGCGTGGTGCTGTATTGTTCTCTGCATGGGCGGCGACGCTCCCTCGTTAAGGAACCAACCATGGCAATCATCAACCACTCCGTCGAACAGCTCACTGGTCCTGGCTATTGGACTAAGTTCGAGGGGCTTGAGCGAATCAAGATCACTATCACTGTGCCCAACTGGCACGAGCCTTTCCCCACTCAGCAAAGAGCTGGTGCCGCCAATCCTCGCGAGCTTGAGCTGATTGGCCTGCTGCACGTTTGCCAGAGCTGGTATATCAATGGTCCCGTGATGGATCAATGGACCATCAGCACGCTCTCTGGCCCTATCAAGGTACCTGCTGGCACTCGCATTGTTTCTGAGCCTGTGCCTGAGAAATGGGCAGCATGGGAGCAGGAAGCCAGCGAAGGCACCAAGCAGTGGTGGGCCTATTCCAATGGTCGCACGGCCTTCTGTTAAGCATTGTTACTAGGCCCTGGAAACAGGGCCGTTTTCTTCTATTGTTCCTTTGTTCGCAACAAAACCATGCACCGCACCATCGAAGGCCACAGAGAAGATCCGTATTTGGCCAAGCTTGAAGCTGATCGCCAAGCCCAGCACAGCGGCTATGGCGTGCAATCTTATCTGTGTGCTGATGGCTCCATAAAGTGGGAAGCCTATGGTTGGGAGCGCACTACAGAGCTTTCCATCCACACCACTTCCTATGGCATCTTTGACCATAAGTGGCAAGCTGAACAATATTTCAACTCTTGCATTAATGGCCAGCAATGAACAATTCACAGTTAGCCCTTTCCATTAATCAACGCAACATCTACTTGCATTATTTGGCCCACAAGAAAAAGCATGGAGATGAGCCATGCAAGGCTCCAAAATGTCCTTTGCAAGGGAACAGACTTGCAGACCATTTGAAGGCGATGGAAAAGCTCGAAGAGCGAGGGTTCATTCGCCTTATTCGTCACTCTGACGATTACCTTTCTTGGACCATTGTTTCTCCTTAAAACCATGCCTTTTCCCGTTTCTTTTGTTTCAGAAGATGAATATGGCGTGCCTTATGAGGCGCACACTTTCTCTTCCATTGAAGAACTCTATGACGAAATACATGCCCTTGATGAGCTTCTTGATGAAGCTTCCGCAAGCAGGGCCTATATCATCAGGGCAGCATTAGATCAGCTCAAGCAACTCGCTCATGATATTGAGCTTGAAGACGAGCAATTGCCAGAATGATTCCCTTCACTATTGTTGCCCATAAACAAGGGCAACGCCGCACGCTTCAACTACTAGCCAGAGACCAAGCTACAGCCATCCTCTCTGCTCAAGAGCTTCTCCATGACTGGTTCCTTTCCGTTCCTTCGCTTTCCCCACAGTGGTAACCATCAAAACGTACCAAGACAACGGCCCCTACTTCGGCGCTACCCAAGGCTCCTATCAAGCCGCCACGCTTCAACAGCTCATCTTTCACGTGAGGCTTGCTATAGAGGACAGAGAGGACGTGGTGGCTGTGTACGGCCCTGATGGCGCTTGCAGAGGCATCTGGAACCGCGAGATTGAAGGCCACGTGGATAGCGCTGGTGATACCATCGTCGATCACGAAGGCTACGAGCTGCTACGCCCTAGCACTAAGGAGAAATGGATGTGGCACCACCTCCAAGAGCTTGTGGCTTGATTGTTACGCTTTATTAACGAGGGGGCTCCGGCCCCCTTTCTGCTGTATTGTTCTCTTGTTGGGCGAGATCCCGACAGTCCTTTGCTTCCCCACCATGGAATTCCTTGTTAACGTTGGCGGCCTCCTCATTAAGCACAATGAAGAGCAGCTCATTTCTCTCATTGCTCAGTTCATCAATGAAGGCAAGCCTGGCTGCGGCTTCTTCATCAAAGGCGTGGGCTGCATTGCTAAGCACGAAGATGGTCAAATGATGATGGGCCGCACCATTGAAACTGTTAGCCGCCTGTTCAATAAAACCAGCGACGACATCATGCACACTGTTAAGCGTTGGGCCTCTGAGACTGCTTGAACTAGCAAGGGGCGCCCAAAGCGCCCCGCTCTCTCCTCCTTGAAACCATGCAAGACGCTATTAACATTCTCGCCATCAGCAAAAAAGGCAAAAGCCGTATTGGCACCAAGCTCACCACTGGCATTGTTGAGCAGGATCATCACGACAAGCTTTTTGTAGTGTTTCCTGAACTAAATCAATGTCGATGGATTAAAAAGGACAACGATCCTGATTTTCGCATTATTGAGGAGGATTTCTGATGATTGGCGACGAACAACTTTTGCATTTCACTGAAGATTGGTGGCGTAGCTTTATGGTTTACGAAGAAGAAGAAGGGCGGGCTTACGCTAGTCACGTGTTTAATCATGTGCATAAACAACACTTTGTTGATTTCTTGCGCGATGCTTTTGCCGAACTGAAAGACGAGGACAATTGACCATGGGGACAAATTATTATCTTCACGCCCCAAAATGCTTTCATTGCGGCAAGGAAGAAGAGCCTCCTATTCACCTTGGTAAAAGCTCTTGGGGCTGGTGCTTCAGCCTTCGTGTGATGCCAGAAGAAGGCATTTGCAATTGGCAAAACATTCAACAACTTATTGAAGACAAGCTATGCGAAGAATGGTGCATAAAAAATGAATATGACGAGCAAATTAGCTTGGTTGATTTTATTAAAACTGTCACTAGACGTAGTGGCTCGCTTCGCCGACACGATATTGACCATTGGCATTGCATTGGCCATGGTGAAGGTACTTACGACTATATCATTGGAGAATTTTCATGAGCAGGCAAATGACGCCCATTGGTCGTCTTGGTCCCGTGGCCTACCAGGAACTGCCAAACGGCTCCGCTCATGCTTCCTTTGACATTATTATTGACAGAGGCTCTAAAACCACGCCAGTGCCTTGTGAAGCATGGGGCATCCTTGCAGAACAAGCTTTTTCAATGGACGAGGGGAGTTTGATTGGCTTGATTGGCTCTCTCACCATTGATAGGACTGTTCGCATTGAAACCATTGAACACTTAGGCAGGCCTCTCTGATGATCCTCATTGATTTCTTCACTGAAGACTGCTGCAAGGGCACTGAGCTGGTTGAAGGCTGGTATTGGTATGAAGACGATGGAGAAGCAGTGGGAGGGCCGTACGAAAGCGAAGAAGCCGCCTTAAAGGCGGCTTTTGATGGGCATGGCTGGTGAGACACGGGCCGTCGCGTATTTAGGGCACGGCCAAGAAAAGGCTTATTTTGAAAAATTGGAACCGGCCCCAAAAAGGCTTGTTTCAAGAAAAATTGGGCACGGCTGGTTTTTGGCTTGTTTAGGGCACGGCTGATTTTTGGCTTCTTTTATACCGTTTTATAACACTATCGTTTTATAACACTGCCGTTATATTCTCCAATCGCCATATCACCATATCGTTGTATGACGCATCCCGCATAGCCGCATGGTAGTACGTCTGTACTATAGTACACTTGTACTTGTGGCAATCCCCAACTGTCACATAGTACGTTTGCACTGATAAGCCAAGCTTATGGGAGTGATAAGCTGAGCTTATGTTGCAAAATGTTACAAAAGCTTGACTCCACAATCGGTATATAACGATAGCGTTATGCCCTGGTGATACGTTCGCTGATATAACGCTTGGGTTGTTTGTATTATCACGCTGTTGTTGTTTGTAGTTCTGCAGATGCGACATCTGCATCATAACGATGGCGTTATACGATGGCCCGATGGCCTGATTGTTGCGGATTGTTGCGAGGGTTGACTTTTGCCGCATCATTCTGTATTTCACGCGGGCGCCCGCGTTTCGTTCTTTATTCGCTCGCATCTGCCTTTCGTGTGAGCCCGTACCATCTCACCCCCAGGCGCGTCAAGGCAACGCCCCGCCATAGTGTGCGCTTTGCTAGGTGACCCCATTTGCGCAGCGTTGACAGAATCCCGGCCGTGGATGCCGTATTCTTCTCTCAGCGGCAAACGGAGCGATCCGCAGCCGCCCCACGATCAAACAAACATCATGAAACTTTCCCCTTTTCCTGTTCTACTGATTGCGCTTGCTATCGGCACCGTATGGGCCGGCCAGGATGCATCCGCGCGGTTCAATCGCTGCACAGAATCGCAATCTTTGGCACACTGCCGCCTTATCTTTTACGGCCGCTGATTCTCTCAAGCATTCCGCAAACATTCTCTCAAACTAAAATCATGCCCGCCACAATCAACAGCCGCGCCAAACTGCCCACTGATCTCGCTTCAATGGGAAAACAGTATAAAATCTCTTACCGTGACCTTTTGAGCACCAATCCCAAGACTGAAAAGTCAAAAGTCCAAACCTACATCTTGCATCTCGCCCCCGATAAAACTTCTGGCGTTAACGTTTGCCCCGGTGCTGGCAACTGTCGGAAAGTCTGCCTGCACTTTGCCGGGAATCCTGTTTATATGACAAACAAACAGGCCGCTAGAATCCGCCGTACCTTAGCATTCGCAGCAGACAAACAGAGATTCGCGCGGTTGATCGTTTGTGCAATCCTAGGCAAGCTTGCTAAACATCCCGGCGAACCTATTGCAATTCGCCTAAATGGAACGTCCGATATTGCGTGGGAGAATGTAGATTTTACCATCGTGCCAGAGTTTGCAACATTCTGCCGCGTTAAGTTCGGCCATGATTTGCCCATTGGCAAGCGGAACATCTTTGAAGTGTTTAACTACATTGCAAACAATGGAGGGCCAAAAGTACAGTTCTATGATTACACCAAAATCAAGCGTAACTGGGCAGAATGTCAGCGCCTTGGCTACCATCTCACGTTCAGTTTTGACGGCTGGAACAATGCCGCCAATCTTAAAATCTGCCGGGATGCCTTGCAAGCTGGCGTTAACGTTGCGGCTGCATTCAATCTTAAGCGCGGCCAATCTTTGCCGGATTGCATCGATGGAAGCCGTTTCAATCTCCCGGCATCGTGTCTCTTTACTGGCGGAGTGTTGGCAGTTCTTGATGGCGACCTTACGGATTATCGTCCGTCTGATGCAACTGGCGGCCACATAGTCGGCTTGCGCTTCAAACTACCCCACGGCATTAAATACTCTGAAGCTGATAAGCAAGCATTCTGCATCGCCTGACAATCAGGCCCGCAATTGCGGGCCTTTCTAGCCATCCTCTCGCAATCCTCCAGATGAACACTGCACGCGCCACCAAAGCACAGTTGATCGAGATTCTCGAGATTCTCTCCGTTGAAAAGGAGGCTGCACTTAGCCTTGCCAGCCAAAAACAACAACAACTAACAGTGGCCTTAGCATTGGCGGCCATAGCCTCTCTCGTCGCTTTGCTGTTCTGAGAGGCTCCCACAAGCGCCCACAAGCGCCCAACAATCAAACCAGCCACCAGGCCCCTTAAGGGGCCTTTTTAATGCTTTCACGGCCCATAGGGTGGCGGCAGGAGATTGGCGAGAGGATCGGTGCAGTCTGGAGAATGGGAGAACCTAGGGAGCATCTCTCCAGTTAGTGGAGTTTTTTAATCCCGATATTACAGGTCGGGATTAAATTTCCTTCTGTAACGTAGTGTGAAACGGTATCAACGGATACAGACAGTGGGGAGCAGTAGCGGGAGGGTTTGATGCTGCGGGGCTGCGGTATATGCTCCGAAATGTGGCGCCATTTTTCATCTAGAAAATCGTCCTCAGTATTTATACCTAGTCTAAAATTCCAAGCTATTAACGATGGCTTCTCCGACGGCTTTTGTTACTAGTTTTAGTTCTTCGTGAGTGGCGTCATTTTTGATTGCATTGGCTCGATTGCTAATTATCCAAACGTTTCCTTTTACATAGCCACGTTCTGGATCAATGCGATCCAGGGAGGGGCTATTGGAGAGAGCACCATGTCCTACTCCACGTCGCAAGGACCATTCCAAGGGAACGTTAAAGATGGGGCAGTGCGAAGGGACTATTGAGCGAATATAAGGGAGGTCAATATCGAAGGGAAGATTTTTATTTTTTGCTCTTGATCTAGCCTTAGTGACCATACTTTTTGTTTGACGCATCACTGGATTTTGGCGATCATATTCGTAGTCGTAATTCATGGTGTCGCAAAGACTTGAGGAATATTAACAAGCGAAAACTCAATGGCATCATGCCGAAAGCAAGTCCGAAGGACGCAGCTTGAGGCATCTCCAGAGATCTCGGACGATTAGCTAGACCAATGGAGGCGCCCAAGCGCCGTAATGACGAACAAAAGCCAGCACAAGACAATTCGCACCCTCTCTTCTCCATCGTTTTCCTTCTGTGAAAGGCGGCCCTAAGGCCGCTGCTCTAGTTTTTTTGTATTGCCACTGTCTTTTTAGTATTTCCCCGGCAGCGACCACAATTTCAGCGACCCATCACATAAGTCTGGGACAGCTTTTTTAGTACGGGCCTTTTATTTTCGCCGCTTGTCTAGATGCCTCGCCCTTGGGGGCTCAGCTTGTCTAGCTTTTCGCGGCTAGTTAGGCCTTTTGTTAGTAGACGCTCCGCCCTTGGGGGCTACGCTCGCTTGAGGCTCTCGTTTGAGGAGCGTCGTCTAGCTGCGGAGCGCTTTCAGCAGTTGTCAGCAGCTCCGCTTCGGCTATCGTATCTCGCACTGTGGCTCAAATGTGGCGTTTTTGGTATCGCAGCGAACATTTTGGCTAAATTCTTCCAAGTTTCTTAAGGATTCAATGGGAAAGCTGCATTTTGTATTAAATGCCACTTGTGCAATTGTTAATAACGACTAGCGTGAGATGATCTTCGCAAAGCTTCTATGTGGGGCCTTCCTGATCGCCAGCCATTTAATATTGGCCCGTATAAATTGTGGCCATGTTTTAGCAAGCCAGAATTTCAATGGTTTTCTGCCATTGATGGCAAGCCGTATTACTTCCGCACGACCAACGAAGCCAAACTATTTATTAAGGACTTGCTGGCCATGGACGACCCGGAAGGGCTTTGCGACTAGGGCCGTTTGCGCTAGTCTGCCTTAGTTGATTCTCGGGGGACTATGGTCCCCTTTTGTTGTCTTATGAAGCTGAAGGAAAAGGCAAAATGTGAGCCAATTGCCCGCACGGGGCGCGTGCAGGATTGGCTGGATAGTCCTGATGGACGTTTGCCCGTGAGCTGCACGGTGTTCAACGTAGAAGATTCAATGGAGGGCGAGGATGGCATTGAAGCATCTTGGCGGTTTGTTAGCCACGGTTTGCGCAATGGTGCGGGCGTCGCTGTTCATTTGTCTTCTTTGCGCGAAAGGGGCGCTGAAAATGGCAAAGGCCTCGTGGCAAGTGGACCAGTAAGTTTTGGCAAGATTTATTCCACGCTTAATGAAATCTTGCGTAGGGGCGGTTTGTATAAAAATGGGGCTGTAGTTCTTCATCTTGACTATTCCTCTCCTGATGCCATCGAATTTGTTAGTGCATCACGCAGTGAACTTCCTTGGGTGAAGCGTTGTTTGAACGTTGATGAAAATTTCCTTTCTGCATCATCTCCTGAACTGATTAATGCCTGTCTTCGTGCCATCTCTTCTGGCGATCTCTGGCTCAACAAAATCCGCCACGATAATCGTGGAGAACGCATCCGGGCTAATGTCTGCTTGGAGGTATATCTTCCGCATCGTGGCACTTGTCTTCTTCAGCACGTTAATTTGGGGGCATGTACGCTTGACAACATTCAAGGAGCGTTTGTCGAGGGCATGACGCAGCTTTGTGAGCTGCATGGTCGCACTGGCGTTGGTGACACTGGGGAATATCTGCCTCCCTCCATTGATAAACAAATTGGCTTGGGCGTGCTGGGGCTGGCTAATTTCCTTGCCATCCATGGAATTAGCTACAAAGACTTTGGCGATGCCATTGAAGCCTATCTTGATGAGAATGCTCATCCTTGGAGCTATTGGCAGGATAAGCCCGTTGGCAAGGCTGTATGGGAAATCGATCAAGGCATTCAGAAAGCAGGAGAAATCGCTCGTGAGCATGAAATGGAACGTGCTTTCTGCATTGCTCCCACTGCGTCATGCTCCTACCGTTATCTCGACACTAAGGGTTTTACGACCACGCCAGAAATTGCTCCTCCCATTGCTCGCACAGTAGATCGTGACTCTGGCACATTTGGCGTGGAAAGCTTTGACTACGGCGAAGTGGAAACCGCTGCTGAAGTGGGCTGGGAGGCTTTCTTTAAAGTTGCTAATGGGTTAGTTCAGTTGTATCAACGCACTGGTCTTTTCCATGGTTATTCGTTTAATTCATGGTCAGACATTGTGAATTATGACGAAGTGTTCCTGAAGGATTGGCTAGACTCTCCTCAGACGAGCCTCTATTACAGCCTGCAAGTCCTGCCTGATACTCAGCGCAAGGACGACGCATATGCTGCGTTGGACGACGACTTTAAGAGCATGTTTGGTCTCAATGAAGAGACCGAGCAGGATTCTGCGTCTTGTTCCGTAGAGGCTGGATTCTGCGCTGCCTGCTCAGAGTAGTTATAATTTACTCTCTTACGGGAGAGTAAATTGCCAACCAACGAAGAGCTTGCTTGGTTTGCGGGATTGTTTGAGGGCGAAGGGTGGATCAGCGTTAGCTATCGCCACAATGCTTCCAAAACAAAACGCAAGCCTTATTACCTTATGGTCCGAATGTCCATCAAGATGACCGATTTGGATACCCTTGAGAAGGTTCACGCGCTATTCGGCGGTGGACTGGTATCAACGAAGGTTCCAGATAATCGCAAACCTTGCTGGACTTGGACACTGGGAGACAAAATCAAATGTTCAACGCTTGGGCATCTGATGTTTCCTTATATGGGTCGGCGCAGGCAATTAAAGCTCTGTTCAATGTTTGACGCCATCAACGATCACATTGACGAGTATTCATAAGGATTAAATCCTCCCCAAAAAAAGAAGGGGCCAGAAGGCCCCTTTTCTCCTCACACACTATTGAACGATACCACGACCATGACTACGAAGAGCCCCTATCTGTCGATGATCGCCAAGAAACGGCCTTGGCAAGCAGTTGCCGTGGACAAGGGCGTTGTTCAGGAAGGTAGCGAGGCGACGCTCGGTAAGCTGCTGGCGCTGCGCCACCTGGAGCTGCCCGTGAAGGACTTTCTGGAGCAGGGGCTAGAGCGTGACCTGCCTTCCACTCCAGGCGTGGTGGAGGCACTGCGGCATAACCAAGAGGATGAGCAGCGGCATGACCAGGCTCTTAACTACATTGTTGCCGCCCATGGTTCTGATGAAAAAGCCGAGAAGGAAGTGGAAGGCATTTTGCAAGCATGGCAGGAGCATCCCGCCCACCCCATTTTGAAAGCTGCCATTCTTGAGCGGAGCATTTTCTTCGTTGTGCTTCCGTTCTTCCGTTTTAATGGCGATATGGGCATTCGCACAGTGGCGGCTGATATTAGTCGTGACGAGATTACCCACGTTGGCGTGCATAGCCTTGTTGCCAAAGAGCTTGATGAGAATGCTGGGCAGAGCTTGAACAAACTGCGTCGTGCCACTGCATTGTGGGCATTTGATGCGCTGGGTGCTAGCGAGAACAAATGGTTGAATAAGGATTTCTGGCTCAAGCAAAGCGACAGCTTGTTTGAGAAGGGCAAGGCAGATGGCCTTGCGGAAACACAACGGAGCCGGATGCCTGCGTTCTTTGAGGCGGCCAACACCAATCTGCCTTCCTACGGCAGAGCTTGATGCTATAGTTACTGCGGCATGCGCCTAGTTCATCAGGTCAAGCAGTTTGCTCTGCTTTCAGCCCCTCATTAGGCTATTGTTGTTCCCGCTCTGCATTAGCATCGGGCTGATAGAGCCTAAGACTCTGAAGCGATTAGCTCTTGTTAATCGCTTCACGCTTAGGCCATCTGGTCCTGAAGTGTTGGCACACGTCATGCAGATAGCATGGAATACTGGGTTCGATTCCCAGCAGCGCCTTGTTTCCATCGAATCATGATTAATTGCTGGCTCACGTCAGACAATCATTTCTGCCATGAGAAAATGTATAGTTTTCTCCGTCCAGATGGAGAGAAAGTGCGTCCATTTCAGAATGCAGAAGAGGGCGATGCTTTCATGGTGGAACAATGGAACAATCGAGTGAAGCCCAAGGATCGCATTTATGTGCTTGGCGATGTGGCAATCGCTCGCCGTGGCTTAAAGATACTGGAGCAACTCAACGGAAGAAAAGTATTAGTAAGAGGTAATCACGATATTTTCAAGCTGCAAGACTATGCGCAGTATTTTGATGACATTCGTGGATGCTTTTATCACCATGAATTTATGCTGAGTCACATTCCTCTCCATCCAGAATTGTTTGAACAAAGATTTAAAGGAAATATTCACGGGCATTTGCATAGCCATAACGTAAAGCTTCCTGATGGAGACCTGGATAGGCGCTATCTTAATTGTTGTGTAGAACAACACAACTTCGCGCCCATTCATTGGGACGAGGCGATGCTTTATTTCTCCTCCAATGACAGAGCGCCGGACCTTCAACACACCTCTGCGTGAGCCATTGAATCCCATCATCTATCAATCGTTACGAGCCATTGATTGGCATAATGCTCAATATTTCTTAACCATGGACCAGTGGCATCTTGAAAAAGCTGCCATCATTAGACAGTATGTCAGAGAGCTGAAGGCTTGGATTTATGAGCAGGAGGAAAGGGGCATGGAAGCTATGGTGCTTGGCCCTGGGCGAAAAGGCGAGCAAGCATGATCATGAAGCAGACAAAGTGGCGCTCATCCGCACATTTATTTTTGCTTCCTATCTCATTACCAATTGCTTCATCATTGCCAATGCCGTTGTCCATTGGCCAAAAGAAAAGCCCGCCGTAGCGGGCTCTTGTATTCAGCAATAAGCTCAAAACCAATGAGGCTTGGGCACGTAAGCAACGCCGCGATAGACGAGCGAAGCCATTTGTGCTTCACGCAGACGAGCTGCTTTCTCAAGCTGCTCTTTAATCAAAGCGAGAGGGTTCATGATGGTTCCCGATGATGCAGGCCCCCGTTCCGTGGCTTGCAGGTCATGCGCCCCTTGCGGGGTGAACGTACCATCAGTGTAGCAAAGTGCCCGAAGCAGGATTTGAACCTGCGCTGGAGCGATTTTAAGCCGCTTGTCTCTTCCGCTGGACTACTCGGGCTGGTGAAGTTGAGGGCGTCGAAACGGGGCTTCAATCCGTTTTGTACGACATTTCAGAACGGGTTGGCCCGTTCCCCTCTTCCCCTGGGAGAACAATGGCGCCTGAAACCATTGTTCCTTTTGAACTAACGCTGGCCAGCGTGCTTCGCGAAAGCTCCAAAAGCATAGCATGGTTTCGTGGGTTCAAACGTCATATTCTCTACAGGATTGATCTTGAGGATGAGCGCGGCAGTAGTCGTCAAAGCTGTCTTCTCCATCGTGAACAGCCTGCTCAAGCAAGGCAATTTGCTTGATGCGTTTGATGTGCGCCTGAAGCTTTGGCAGGAGAGTGGGCACATAAAGATGTTCAGCAGCAAGAAGCTGCAAAGCAGTTTGTCTGTTTGAACTGCCGCATTCAAGCAGGGACACAAGAAACTTTGCCTCCTGCATAGTTAAATCGTTGCTCTTCATTCCATAGCAGAACTATTGCTTGAAAATCATACTAGGAGATAAGGCTTTCAATCCAACCAATGTCATCATCTTTGCTTGCAGCAAGAATGGCACCTGCCATTGCAAACGCTAAGTCATCAATTCCAGAAGCCTTACCGCCAGTCACACTCCATTGTCCACTTGGTTTGTAGATAACAGTGAGATTCTTGAGCTGCATAATTGCTTTCTCATGACGATATAAATTGATTTGTCCTGCATTGAACAATTCTCGCATCTTGCTGAATGCTTTCATCTTGGAGCTAACAGTCCAAGTTAGTTCAGTGATGGGCAAATCACTTGCCAAGCTTTGAATGGTGCCAGCGCTATTGAACTGGTCCATCACGATGGTGTCGAAGACGTACAGACGATGCTGTTCCTTAATCCAATCTTCCACTGCATTAATATTCACTTCCATTCGTCCATTAATTTCAAAGTCAGCCACGAAGGAATGAAACTTATCAACGACTAGCGTGCCGTTCTCGTAATGCACAATACAAGCAGTGTAGTCGTCACGGCCAACGCCACCACGGGCGGGGTCAAGGGCAAGCACATAAGCTCCTTGGAATTCGGGACGTGGCGGTAAAGCCGCTCGACGGTCATCAATGCAGGCGTCAACAACATCGCTTGCAACAAGGGCTGAAAGATTGCTCGCGAATTGAGCCCCATATTCAACTTTAAACTTCTCAGGATCACGCTGTCTCTCTGTGTCAAGAAACTCTTGCGAAATGCTTGGGTTCATCTCCCACGTTGGGAGATTCACGGCTTGCATGAAAGGAAATCTTCCTGAGCTTGCTTCTTTGAAATGCTGGTAAAAAATACCGTCTGTTAACCATGGAGAAGAGAGCTCAAGGATGCGTCCTTTCCCCCCGAACTGAGCAATAGCAGGCGAGAGAGCATCGTAAATGCCTCGACCCCCGCTGTTTGCATCGCCTTCAGTGGCAAAAGCAAGCTCGTCAAACACTGCGCCTGCGCAAGCAAGGCCACGAGCAGCACGACCCGAAGTGGGGATGGCCTTGAATACGCAGTTGTTGCTCAGTTCAATGATGTCGGCGGTTTCGCGGACAATCTCTTGAGCGAAGGGACTGTCAAGAATGAGCTGGCGAATGTTGTTGAGAGCAATGCGAGCCTGGTCCTGACTGTTTGCTACGGTCACGATGTACCATTTCTCGCCTTTTCTTACGCGCCTGCGGTATTCATCTTCCAAGACGAAGCACATATAGACGCACGCCACTGCGGCCATGACAGTTTTGCCTGATCTTCGCCCAAGCGCCCACACTGCATGGCTCTTATCTGGCTGGAAGAAATTATCAAGAATCTTCGCCTGCCGAGGATAGAGATCCAGCTTTAGGGCGTGCTTAGAGAAGTCAGAACATTTCAGCATGGCGCAAGTCTACAAGAGGATGCAATTCAGAAGAAGGGACAAAATAAGCTGGTCTGCCATGGGCAGGATCTTTCTTCCATTGTTCCTGCATTGCATCTTCACTCTTTATCCAACCATGGAGAAGAGTGATTTTGTTTTGTATCGTAACCAACACTAAGGTTTTTCCAGGCTTCTCGTCCAATTGGCAAATGAGATCGTAGTCATGGCGAGAGCGTGTCTTCACGTCAATATCAGGAGGAAGATCAAAAGAGCCTCGCTTTGCTTCTGTTTCTTGATAGAGAAACTCCCGTAGATGGAGATAATCTGCCACTGCTAGCTCGCCAGCGGCGCCAAGCTTGTGAAAGAGCAGTGCTTTGCCACCATCCGCCGGTCCTCCATTGCGTCCTTTCAGGCCTTTTCGCTCGTTTACGCGCTGCCTGCGGAGGGCTTCCGCCCGCACAATCTCCTTGTCTTCCTCGCTAAAGCCAAAAACAAGCGGAGAACTGGCCATAGTGTGCATAGGCTACGTGACAATGTAGCCGGGTTCTAGAATAAAAGCAACACATTATGGCCATAAATAAAGCTTATGGAAAGCGAAGGAATTGATCTTGGTCACGTTGGCAGTGGCGGAGTGAGGGCTGATGGTCTCCAGAACGTGCTCATTGGCATGGGCACTGGTCGTGACAAGGCGCAATATACTAAAACTACAGCCACAGTATTTCTGGCACAAGAAGAACTAGAAAATCTTTATGGTGAATGGCTTCCTCGTCGCATTGTTGATATTTATGCTGACCAGGCCACTCGAAAAGGCTTCAAAGTATTGTTTGGTGGCGATGGCGTTAGGGCCGAAGAAGTGCAAGGAATTGAGCAAGTAATTGAAGACCTCTACATCCTCGAACATCTCAACCTCGCAGCGAAAAACTCCCGCCTTTATGGGGGTGCTTGCCTACTTCTTTTTATTGACGATGGGCGTCCCGCTTACATGCCTGTCGATAAACGTAATATACGTCGCGTCGAAGACATTGAATGTTTGGATAGATGGCAAATTGCTCCCGTTATCAACGAAGAAAACCTCTACGACTATTCAAAAGCCACTTATTATCAGATCATCTCTGGAGATTTAATTAACCAGCCACAATTGTCCTACATTCACAAGGATAGGATTCTTCGCTTTGACGGGGATTGGCTTCCTTATCGCATTCGGCAAAGGAACTATGGATGGGGCATGAGCAGCTTGCAGACTGTTTATGACAGCTTCAGGCATTATTGGACGGGATTGAATTCAGCGGCCACGCTTCTCACTGAGTTTGATATTTTTGTTCATAAAGTGAGGGGCCTGGCAGCGATGCTTGCTGCTGGCAAAGAAAGCTCCATTCGTGATCGCCTGCAGGTGAATGATATGAGCAAAAGCATTTATCGCGGCTACGCGATTGATGCGGAGAAAGAGGAGCTTGAATTTATTAGTCGCAACTTTGGTGGCATTGGAGAAATCTTAGAAAAGCTGCGCGTTGATATTATTGGCGCCAGCAAGATTCCTCACACTGTTTTGTTTGGCGAAAGTCCGAGTGGTCTTGGTTCCACTGGTCGCAGCGAAGAACGTGACTTCGCAAAGATGCTTGCTGATTATCAAAGCGTCAATTTCAAGCGGCCGATGAAGAAGCTGCTTGAATACATCATGCTCAGCAAAGAAGGCCCGACGAAAGGAGAACTGCCCGAATCATGGCGCATCTCCTTTAATCCATTGTTCGAGCTTAATGAGCGCGAAATGGCTGACGTACGGGCGCGTGTGGCGGCTGTAGACGGCCGTTACATCCAGCTCGGTGTACTGAGTCCCAAGGAGGTGGCGGATGCCCGTTATAGCGGTTCTGAGTGGAGCATGGAGCTTACGCTTGATCCGTCCGTAGTGCGGGAACTTCCTGCTCAAGCTGGGGGTGGCTCCACTCAAGATGGGGGTGGGAAAGGCAAGCTTGCAGTGCCTCCTGGCGGCCGCGATCCCATGAATGAGGAGAACGGCACTCTTCCCATGGATGGAAGCAGGGAAGTAGAGGACAGCCGGGAGGATAGCGCTGGGCTTTATTTGCCTGGCGATCTTGAGAAAGTGCGTGGCGACGTAAAATTCACGGACGAAGCATTGCATTCACGAGCAGTGAGTGCCGCCAAGGCTAAGTTCAAAGTGTGGCCTTCCGCCTATGCCAGCGGTTACGTCGTACAACAGTACAAGCAAATGTACAAGAAGAAGCATGGCTCGCTGAGCGGAGCTTTCAAGAGCGACGAGCAGGAGCTTCATGCCGATGATCTTGATAAGTGGTTTAAGGAGAAATGGGTGAGGATTGGCGCTAATGGCGAAATCCTTGGTCCATGTGGTGCTCGCGAGGAAAAAGAAGGCAAGCCTAAATGCCTGCCGCAAGCCAAGGCGCAAGCCATGAGCAAAGAAGAGCGTCAAACAATTGTTGCTCGCAAACGCAAGGCCGATCCTGATCCCGAACGTAAAGGCCCAGCTAAGAATGTGAGCAGCAAAGTTGATGCAATGGAGCCCATGAAAGTCGAAGGCTTGATTCTTTCCGACCTTGACGAAGCCGCATTGATTAGCGCCGAGGATATCGACGCTGCATTGAATCAATGGAAGGAGGAAGCGCCTGAGCGTTTCAAGGATATTCTGGAGGCTGAAGATGCAAGGCCTGAATGATTTATCAACGTTCGCTGCCGCTCTTGAACAGCGCCTTGACCAATCCTCATGGCGCTACGATCCCGTTAGTGGCCGTTATCGCGGAAGTAACGGACGCTTCCTTAGTCAGTCTGCCGTTGAAGCTTTGGTTGATGGTCGAATTAACAAGCTTGGCACTTTGCTACGTCGTCTTACAAACATGCTTAGCAACGGCGATATTACGCTGGTTCAATGGCAAGAAAGCGTAAGAGAAGCACTTAAGCTTGCGCATGTACAAGCAGCGATCATCGGCAATGGTGGCAGGGACAATATGCAGGCTTCGGATTGGGGCCGCATCGGTCAGCGCCTTCGTGCGGAATACCGTTATCTGGAGGGTTTTGCTCGCGATCTTCTGGCTGGGAGCATTTCTGCTCCCATGGCTATTGCTCGTATCGGCATGTATTCTCAAGCTGTGCGAGGTTCTTACTGGGAAGGCACCACAATTCGTCAGGAGAAGCAAGGGTATAGCTTGATGCGACGCATCCTCGATCCGCAGGCGAAGCATTGTGACGATTGCTTACGCTATGCAGGGCGAGGAGCTGTTCCCATTGGAAGTCTGCCTATGCCAGGCCAGCGGTGTGCTTGTATGTCCAATTGCAAATGCAGCGTAAAATACATGCGTCAACAAGCGCCAGTTGTGGCAGTGTGAGCATGGATGTTTTAGTTGGAAGCACTGGCCTGATTGGCAGAGTGTTGCGCGAGCATCATGACTTTGGCTACCTTTTCAATTCTGAAAACATTCATTTAGCACCGTCGCTGAAACAGGATATTGACAGGCTTTATTTGGCTTGTTTACCGGCGGAGAAGTGGAAGGCAAATCAAGCACCAATGGCCGATTTCGACAATATGTACTACGTCTTGACAAAAATGAGACTATGGAAGCCCAAGGAAATCATCCTTTATTCCACCATTGACATCTATAGTCAAACTTATAAATATGTGGAAAACTTTCCAGAAATCCATGGCATTAATTATGGATCCACACGCTATATTTTTGAGCTGCTAGTTAAGGCCACATTCCCAGAAGCCGTAATTACCATCATTCGCCTCCCTGCATTGTTTCATAGGCGCATTAAGAAAAACATTCTGTTTGATCTTCTCAATGGCAACAACATTGAAAAAATTAATGCCAATTCTTGTTACCAATGGTACGACTTAAAGGACTTATGGCTTCACACTGAAGCCTGTCAAAAAGGCGGAGAGCATCAATGGTTCTCTGAGCCTGTTGAAACTTTAGAGATTATTGACCGATGGTTTCCATGGGCGAAGACAGTCGTCGATTGTGGACCACGCATTGAATACAATTATGGGCCTTATTTTTCCAGTAAAGAAACCACTTTGAAAAAGATGGAGGCATTTATTAATGCTTGGAATTAGTGCGATTGGCTGGAAAGATGAAGAAGAGCATGAAATCTTAAGCGCCAATGCCGGCGCTTTTAATTTCATTGAAATTGTTCCGTCTCGTATTTTTGCCAGAAACGAAGACTTTGGCGATATTGCAAAGCGCTATCGAGAGCATTACGGGCTTTGGGCGTATTCTGCTCAGTCATTGTTCTATTACACCAACGTGGCAAGCTTTGAAGACACCGCCGCTACTTCGGAGCATTTGCTGCGTGTGATAAAGCTTGGCAGCACCATGGGCATCAAGCGCTTTGTCCTAGGCAGTCCTGCGTTGCGCAGAGGGAGTCCATCATGCCTGATGGAAGTATTGAAGCGGATGGACGCAGTATTGGATGCCAATGACGCCATTCTTTGCATCGAGCCAATTGCAAAAGTATTTGGCGGAAAGTATTTTCACACAGTTGAAGAGATTGTCAATCACATTGACTTCTATAACTTGCGCAATGTGAAGACAATGCTTGATACAAATAATGCTTGGCTGCAAGGAGATAGTCCCGTGAAAATCATCAAGCATTATTTTCGCTTCATTGCTCATGTGCATATTAGTGACACAGATAATGGTCCAATTCTCAATCAATATGAGCACAAGCAAGTCAAACTCCTTCTAAATGCAAGCAGCTACGAAGGCGGCGTCACCCGTGAGCTGATTAATGCCAATCAGCACGATCGAGAATATCCGTTGTTTAGGCAGCTTTATGGCTAAGCAATAATTTGCTTAGCCATGCTTTCAATGGCATAGATACCCTGGATCTTGCCCGTGAAGAAAGAGAATAGATTTTCATCTTGACGCATCAATGGCGTGCGATTAGCGCTACAGTCTTTCGTCTTCGCTTTAATTGAAAGAGTGGGGAATAGATAGTCAAAGCTATCGGCAAAGTCTGGCCAATAACGTTCCACGTGTTGCTCAATTAATTGCCTTGCGTTGTCCGCATTGTCGAGCGAGTTATCGCTCATGACGCTATGCCTTACGTGACTCAATGAGAAGCATTTGTCGTTGTATGGATAGATGGAAAACAGTTCTCCATCTATATAGGTGAGGGCGCCGAACGGAAGAGGGGTTTTGGGGCGATAAATAAACATTGCCACTGCTTCAAAGAAATGAGAGGGCAATGGCCCCAAGAGGGCATTGTTGGTGCAGTCGAAAACAAAATCGTAATCTTGCTTCAATGCTTGCAGATTGCATTGCTGAATTTTCTCTCTTTTGACCAATGGTTCTAGGCGCCATTGAAAATATAGGCTTGCCCCAATGGCATCAATGCGCTTTTCGGGAGTGGCCAGCAAAAGCGATGTGTGGTTAAAAGCTTGTGGATCTAGCTGTGCATGCGGACCACTCCCAAAAACAATTGAAATGGTTTCAGCATCAAGAAGGCTTTCATCTTCCGACACTGCGTAGTAATTATTCTCTACATCATGAACGAGATCGCCATAATCCTCCATGAAGCGCACAAAAGTGGTGGCGCACAATCGACGAGTGGCGGCATTCCTGGCGTAGTGGTAGCCGTAGTGCAGCCGATTCTGATTGATAAAAGACGTTTCTGAAATGAGCGTATGGTTCTTTTCGTACAGCGTCACCTCCGCCTCATCGCGAAAAGCCATTGCCAAATGGCATCCCACCCAGCCGCCACCAATAATTGCAATGCGCTTCATCAGATGTCAATACAAAGGTGGGGCTGTACGCCTTGCCAATTGCTTTTGGCTTTGGCCAGTTCTAGCTGAGGGAAGTATTCGATACGACGCTGCATACCAGTGCCATAGGGATCTGCGTGCCCTTGATAGTTCCATTCGTCCGGGCCATGCTTGTCTGGATGATAGATGTGGCATGGTACGTCCTGAAGCTTCCAGAGCATATAGTCCTCGTTGGGAACGCCCCATTGCTTCCATCGCTGCAGCGCCTCTGGTGAGCTGTCTGTGTTCTTGATGGTCATCAAGCGCTCCTTGTGGGCCATGAGGTAGTCGTGGCGATAAAGACCGATGCTCATGGAGGGCGTGTGCTTCATTGCCACTTTCTCTGGCGCCTCCACTGGCGGTTCGTAAGCGAGCTGTCTGAACGTGGGGCCTGCAATGCAAGTGTCGTGTAGGAGAAACCAATAGGGACTCTCCATTGAATGCTCAACAATCTCAATGAGCGGCGTGTATTCAAAGGAATTTTGCTGCGTCAGCAGCATTGGCACACCTTTGTAGCTGGTAAAAGCCCTGACGGTTTGCCCTCCATTGACAATCAAAATCTCCTCTGGCTTCAGGCCAGCAGCAAGCAAACTAGGGATAATGACGGGAATAGTATGCGGAGCAAACTTCTTGCACGTACTAATACAAAAGCGAATTGAGCCTTCTGGAATTGTCATTATTTGCGCTGCGTGTCATGTGTTACAATGAGGTGGACTAGCGAGTTTGCCGCTCCTAGTCCGTGATCAACTCACCCAGAATGAGCCGATGCTGCACTGTAAACCACTTCCTCCGCTTTGTCGGATTCGACATCTTCTTGCGTTGAGAAAAGATGGAATCTTGATCTGGAAAAGACCCACCAGTAACAGGGTGCGCCCAGGTCAAGTGGCAGGACGATGGAACAAGGGCTACAGAGTGGTAAGTATCGACGGGCATAGCTATGGTATTCATCGAATCGTTTGGGCTCTGTCAAATGGGATGGATCCTGGCGACCTTGAAATAGACCACAAAAATGGAAACCCGTCTGATAATCGCCCTTGCAATTTAAGAGCGTGCACCAGGCAGCAGAACACGTTAAACGTCAAGATGAGATCGGACAACACGAGTGGTGCAAGGGGAGTCTCTTTCGATCCTTCGTCAATCAAAAATCCTTGGAGGGCATATATTCGCAGTAAAAGACTTGGTAGATTTCCAAGCAGAGAAGCCGCTATGGACGCATTGTTGAAGGCTGTTAGACGCGATCAAGACCTGGCTTTTTACTACAAAGAAAAGACGGACTAAGATTGCGGGAGTCTTGTGATTCCTATGAAAAAGATTCTCTACGCAGGCGACGTCGGAGTACAAACGGGATTTGGGCGAGTTGCCGAGTACCTAATTCCAGCGCTCGCGGAGGAATATGAAGTACATGCGTTATGCACCAACTGGCACGGAGACCCTTCTCCTATGCAGCAGCATTGCAAAATGTATCCAGCAATGGCGCATGGGAATGATCCTTTTGGGTCTCATCGTATTGCGAGCGTAATTCAAGCAATAAAGCCGGATCTGGTATGGATTACAAACGACATCTGGATTGCATTGAGTCTATGGGAAAATGCCAAGCCACTTAGGGAGAAGCTTGGCTTCAAATGGTTTGTGTACACTCCTATTGATTCGTATGGATTGTTCCCAAATCTCACTCCCCCAATGATGGAATGGGACGGCTTGGCCACTTACACCAAATTTGCTAAAAAAGAACTAGAGATCATGGGTTATACAAAGCCCATTCGCATTATCGGTCACGGCACTGACTTCACCAAATTCTTCCCGATGGACAAGAAGGAGTGTCGAAAGATCTTGGGAGTACCGGACGATGTGTTTGTTGTCTTTAACGGAAACAGAAATCAACCCAGAAAGCGCATTGACCTGACGATTAAAGCCTTTATCAAGTTTGCCAAGGACAAAGATGATGCTCGCCTTTGGTTGAACATGGGAGCAAAAGATCTTGGCTGGCCAATCATTGATCTCTTCAAGCGAGTGGCTCGCGATGAAGGTTTTGATGCCACTGGCAAGCTTATTTTGACAAGCCCGCACTATTCAGTGGACAATTGTCTTCCCATTGAACAACTTAATCAAGTGTATAACGCTGCTGATATTGGCATTAACACTTGCATTGGCGAAGGATGGGGCCTGGTCAACTCGGAGCACGGTGCCACTGGCGTGGCGCAAGTGGTTCCTGATCATACGAGCTTGGCTGAAATCTTTGATGAGATGCCTCGCATTGAATGCAATGCCAGTGAAACCGACAGAAACTATGGGCTTGAGCGATTATTGCCAGACCCTGAGTGCGCCGCCGATATCCTCACTTATTACTATGAGAATCGCGACATTTTGAAGCAGCATGGTCAATGGTGCTATAACCGTCTCCATGAAGAGCCCTTTACTTGGCCCTATATTCAGCAGCAGCTCAAGGATGCAGTGAATGAAACACTAGCTGTCAAGCCTGCGGAGCCTGAATTTAAAGGCTTTGGCACTCCCGCAAAAATCGCCTGATCGCCATGCAGATTTCACAAATCTTTCTTTCCACTGATCCAACGGAAGAGCTGAGCCCATTTCTTAAGCACGCCACTGGCACCATTGATGCGTGCTTCCCCAGTGCGGAGCATGTCATTTACAGCGACGCTTCACTGCGTGCTTTTATTGCGGAAAACTATGGGGAAGAAGTGGCGTGGGCATATGATTGCCTGGTGCCATTTTCTTACAAAGCAGATCTTGGGCGGTTTTGCTTGTTAAACAAACTTGGTGGCTGGTATTTTGATATTGGCGTGAGGGCTTTCAATGCAGTGGATCTTGGCGACCGCATTGAATTCTTGGCGTTCCGCGATATTCAACGCTTTAGTTATACCAGTTGGGCGTGTGCCACGACTGTACTCTATTCCAAGCCTGATAACAAGGCTTTGCAGACTGCCATTGAAATGATTGTGGCAAATTGCAAAGAGCAATACTATGGCATCACGCCACTGTGCCCCACTGGCCCAACGCTATTAGGCAAGGCGCTTGCTTTCAATGGAAGCCAGGCTAATTTTGTCTATGGCGACTATCTGGAACTCACTCCCACGTATGGTCAAAAGAACAGAGGGTTTGTCTTGCCTGATGGTACGATCATGGCTTGGAGCAAGCCCGCAGGAGGTGGGGACCTTACGGGCTTGGGGGCTAAAGGCGTGAACAATTACAACGAGCTTTGGGCAGCGAGGAAAGTGTATGCAGCCGTCTGACTACACAATTTATGCCGTGTGCATTCCTGGCGAGAAAGTGCGCTATGAAGCCCGCTCTTCCATTGTTCCCATTATGGGAGGAGCGTATGCCTTATCGAGCGAGGAGCGTGAAGCGCTCCGCTTGCAGGGCTATGTGTTTGATGATGAGAATGCTTCCCTTTCGCGGCTTAATAGCCGATGGGGAGAGCTGTCTTGTATTTCTTGGATGATTCTCAATGCGAATGAGAAAAACATTGGCAATGCGCAATACAGGCGCAATTGGCTAGAGCCAAATGATCAATGGTACGACGAAAATACGTTGTATTTTCCCGAGCCTGCACTGTTCAATTGCACGCTGGAGCAGCAGTTTTATGGTGGACATTCAGCTTTTGACGCTCCTGTTATCACTAGAGAACTTGCCGATTCCGGGAGTTGGATTTTCTCTCGCGAAGAAATTGATGCCATTTGGAAGCAAAATAGCTTTATTGGCTGCAATATGGCACGAGGAGGCAACGTGCAATACAAGCAATTCATGAGCGCTCTGTTTGTCGCGCTTGCTCCCATTTGGCATAAGCACGAAGAGCAGTTTCTTCGTATTGGAGGCTATGACAAGCGAGCGTTGGCCTTTATTGCTGAGCGTCTCATCACTGGCATGGTTTTGTATCGTGACAAGCTTTTCCCTGGCATGAACATTGCCACTGCTCCGATAGGATTCATCCATTGATTATGCTTAAGGAAAGCATTTAGCGTTATGACCAAGAAGGAAAAGCAGGCAAAAATTGCCAAGGTGATGCGCGAATACAAAAGTGGCAAGCTAAAGAGCAGCAGTGGCGAGGCAGTGAAGAGCCCGAAGCAGGCACTAGCAATTGCCTTGTCCGAAGCTGGCATGACGCGCAAGCCGAAAGAAGACATGAGCGACGAATACTACATGGGATTCTTTAAGCAGATGATTGGCGAAGAGGAAGAAGAAGAGGAAGAAGAAATGGATGGGAGCTGCGGAAAAAAGCGCTGAGGGGAGACGCTGAGAGTTTCTCCCCTCCCGCCGCCGTGCGAAGTGCTGCCCGTCGAGGGTTGGAACTGCGCAAGAAGCACGGCAAGGGCGGCTTAACAACGCAGGAGGCAGGCAAACAAGGTATTGGTAGCGGCGTTGCCAGGGCTGGTGATTTGGCTGGTGGCAGCAAGATTAGCTATGCCACAATCAAGCGTATGTCTGCATTCTTCTCTCGCCATGAGAAGAATAAAAGCGGTGGAGAGAACGATGCCGGATATATTGCTTGGTTGTTATGGGGAGGAGATGCCGGGAGGGCATGGGCTAAACGCATCATTAAGATGGTAGAAAGTCGTAATACAGGCCAATGAGCGAATACGTGCGCGTCATCGAGCAAGAAGATGAAGGTATTGGCGTGATGCAGGCTTTGGCCATTCTTTCTGCTAACGAACACCGCAATACTTCGCGATGGGAACTAGTGGAGAAGCAATGCTTCAAGAATGGCCGCCTTGACGAAACTCACATCTATGTGATGAGCGTCTACGAAAAGCCCGACCCTCATTTCGATCCGACTAAGTTTCTTACGTTTGAAATTGAGGCAATGGCGAAGTCATACATCATGGAAAACATTGAAGATCAGCTTCGCGAGATTCGCGGAGAAGATGACGACGACGAGGATTAATCTCTTCGCGTGTTGAGAATGAACGAGGGGTAGCCCATCAGCCACAATACGCTTATTCCATAAAGACCACTGAGAGTGCGAATTTGCACGCAATCCGGAGCCAGTTCAGCGCGTTCCATTCGTGAATAGGAGCTTTGGCTTGTATGCAAAGCTTGAGCTACGTCCTTCTGAGAAAGCCCGCTATTAAGGCGGGCTTCTTTAATGCGAGAAGCAATCAGGAGACGAGCTTGCTGATGAGGCATCTTAAGCACATCCACGTCGCTTTTCTTGAGCAGCAGCATTTTTCTATTCAGTCCTGAATAACTGTTTCTATAATAAACAGCTTTTGTTGATAAAGTGAATACATGAGCACCACATCTTGTCGCTACGATTTCTCTCCCATCGAGAAATATGAGGTGACGCCTGAAGGTTATCTTCGGGCATGGGCCTCTATTGCTCGCACTGGCATTCAGCTCTACACAGATGCTGATGGCTCCGTGCGTCGCGAATACAGGCCTGAAACAGAAGTGGCTTCTCCCGATAGTCTTGCTTCCTTTGCGGGCAAGGCAATCACTTCTGAGCATCCTCCCGTCCTTCTTGATGCCGAAAATACTAAAGACTACCAAGTAGGATTTAGCGGCACTGAAGTGGTGTACGACAATGGTTTTGTCAAGGCTGTGATGACAATCACTGACCAAGACACCATTGAGCGCATCATGCGTGGCGATGCTCGTGAGGTAAGCGCTGGCTATAGGGTTAATTATGATCCTACGCCTGGCGTTACTGACGGTGGTGAACATTACGATGGCATCCAAAAGGAAATCCTTGGTAATCACATCGC
>Ga0315901_10002019_pt1 | contig 28591 bp, 23 predicted proteins | sample LakEriMetagenome_10_FD_203761 | JGI IMG/M metagenome (GOLD analysis project Ga0315901, IMG submission 203761) | Freshwater fungal communities from buoy surface, Lake Erie, Ohio, United States - Buoy 2 MA116 | ecosystem: Environmental > Aquatic > Freshwater > Lake | place: USA: Lake Erie, Ohio...
CGATCGTCGGCGCCGTGGAGGAGGGACGCGGCATCTACGACAACATCCAGAAGTTCATCCACTATCTCCTGTCCTGCAACGCCGGCGAGGTGCTGACCATGTTCGTGGCCGCCGCGGCCGGCTGGCCCGCGCCGCTGGCGGCGATCCAGATCCTGTGGCTGAACCTCGTCACCGACGGCCTGCCGGCCCTGGCCCTGGGCCTCGAGCCCCCGGAGCAGGACATCATGGAGCGGCCGCCGCGGCCGCCCCACGAGCCGGTGATCACCCGCGGCCGCGGCCTGCTCATCCTGGCCCACGGCGGCCTCGTGGCGGCGGTCATCCTCTGGGCCTTCTGGAGCACGTGGCGGGGCGACGACGCCCGCCTGGAGCGGGCCCGGGCGGTGACTTTCTGCGTGGCCGCCCTCGCCCAGTTGTTCTTCGCGATCGGCTGCCGCAGCGACCGGGTCACGGCCTTCGCGCTCGGCTTCTTCAGGAACCCGGCCCTGGTGCTGGCGATCCTGCTCTCGACGCTCCTGCAGATCGTGGTCGTGACCCTGCCGCCGGCGCAGGCGGTCTTCGCGGTGGAGCATCAAGTCGGCCGGGACTGGGCGGGGATCGTCGGCCTGGCGCTCGTTCCCGTGACGGTCATCGAGCTGGCCAAGTGGTGCCGCCCGCCGTCGCCGGTCACTTCCAGCGGAGCGCGGTGAGGCCCTGCAGGTCGCGGACGTAGACCTCGTCGCCCTCGACGGCGAGGTGGGCCCAGCTCTCCTCGGCCGCCACCTTCGCCGTTCCGAGGAGGACGTACTCCCGGGGCGTGGCCTGGATGAGGCGGAGGTCGCCGGTCTCGTCGAGGGCCAGGATCCGGTCGCCCTGGGCCACGAGGCTCCAATAGCGGCCGAAGGGCTTGGTGATCCAGGCCTCCTTGCCCGTGGCCAGGTCGAGGCAGGCGAACCGCTGGTTGCGCAGATGGACGTAGGCATGGCCGCCGATCACGACGGGCGTGGACATGTAGCCCTGGATCTTGTTCCGCCACACCTGCTCGACCGGCTTCTCGGGCCGCGTCGGATCGACGGCGAACAGCCACGACCCGCCGCCGTAGCTGGTCGTGAACACCTTGCCGTCGTGGACGGTCGGCGTGACGATGTTCATGCCCCGGAAGGCCTCGACCTTCGTCTTCCAAAGCACGGTTCCCTTCTCGGCATCGACGCCGGCCAGGTCCTCGCGGGTCTGGACGAGGATCTGCGGCACGCCCCCGAGCACGGTGGGATAGGGGGACGAGAAGGCGCTGCCCCACATCCCCCCGCCGTCCTCCAGCACGCGCCACACGATCCGGCCCGTGGCCTTCTCGAGCTTCACGAACCCGGCCCCGGCCTGGACGAACACGTGGTCGCCGATCACCAGCGGGCTCGACACGAAGCCGAAGGCCGGCAGCGGGCTCTCCACGGCCTTCGTGAAGTCGACCCGCCAGATCTCGCGGCCCGTGGCCGCCTCCAGGCAGACGAGCACGTCCCGCATGCCGGCCACGTAGACGCGGTCGCCATCCACGCAGGGCGTGGAGCGGATCCACGCGCCGTTGGAGGCCGCGAAGAACGGCACCTTCATCGAGCCCTCCCACGAGGCCTGCCAGAGCTCCCGGCCCGTGGCCCTGTCGAAGGCCCGCACATGCTCGGTCTTCTGATCGCGGGTCTCCGTGACGAGCACCGCGTCGCCGGCCACGACGGGGCCGGAATAGCTCGGCCCCAGTTCCATCCGCCAGCGCTTCTCGAGCCGGGCGTCGTCGAGCCCGTCGGGCCAGGCCCGCCCGCCGGCCACGAAGCCGTCGCGGTTCGGACCGCGCCACTGGCCCCACGGGCCGTCGGCCGCGGCGGCCTGGACGACGAGGGCGAGGATCGCGAGGCCCGGGATGGGCCCCACGGCAGCGGTGACGCCGCGGCGGATCACGGGCCGCCATGGCCGCTGGGGGAGGGACGCTGCCGGCATGGGTTTTCCTCCGCTCGGGCCACGTGGACCGACACAGTGTACGCGGAGCGGCTCATGTGGCGAACAGCGGAACGGGCCGAAACGCATCCACGTCGAACAGCCCCTGCGGCCCCAGCTTGAGCCGCGGAATGACGAGCAGGGCCATGAAGGCCAGCGTCATGAACGGTGCGGCGAGCGGCGAGCCGAGATCCTTCGCGCGGCGGTCGAGGGCGGCGTAGCGGGCCGCGACCTCCGCGCCCGGCAGATCCGACATCAGGCCGGCGATCGGCAGCGGCAGCAGGCTCTCGTGGCCGCCGCCGACCGCCGCCAGGCCGCCGCGGGCGTCGATCACCATGTTCACCGCCCGGGCCAGGCTCGCGTCGTCGGCCCCGACGGCCACGATGTTGTGGGAGTCGTGCGACACGCTCGACGCGATCGCGCCCGTCCGCAGTCCGAAGCCGCGGATGAAGGCCACCACCGGCGGCCGGTCTTCGTAGCGGTCCACGAGCGCGAGCTTGAGCACGTCGGCGGCCGGGTCGGCCACGACGCCGCCGGCGACGATCCGCGGCTCCACGACCGCCGCTCCCGTCACCAGCTGGCCGTCCAGGGCCTCGATGATCCGCAGCCCGCCGCCCGCGGGACCGGCCCGCACCGCGAAGTCCTCGGTGCGGGTCGGCCGGGCCGCGAAGGCGTTGGCGTGTCCCGAGGCGAGCCGCGGCCAGACCGCCACGCCGTCCACGGCGGCGACGGCGCCGCGGACGAAGACCCTGCGGATGCGGAGTGCCCGGAGGTCGTCCACCTCGAGGAAGTCGGCCCGGTCGCCGGGCTGGAGGAGGCCGACGGCGAGGCCGTAGTGCCGCACGGCGTTCACGGAGGCGGCCTGCAGCACGTCGAACAGATCGCTGCCACGGGCGACCGCCCGGCGCACCAGGGCGTCCACGTGGCCGACGAGCAACTCGTCGGGGTGCTTGTCGTCGCTGCACAGCATGACGCGGCCGGGATGCGAGTCGACGAGGCTCGCCAGGGCGTCGAAGTTGCGGGCGGCCGAGCCCTCGCGGATCAGGATCTTCATGCCCAGGGCGAGCTTCTCGAGAGCCTCGTCGAGCGTCACGCACTCGTGGTCGGTCGCGATCCCGGCGGCCACGTAGGCGGCCAGATCGGCGGCCCGCAGGCCCGGCGCGTGGCCGTCCACGGGCTTGCCGCGGGCCCGGGCGGCGGCGAGCTTGGCGAGCACCTCGGGCTCGCCGGCGACGACGCCCGGATAGTTCATCATCTCGGACAGGTAGCCGATGTCGGGCCGGTCGAGCAGGGCGGCGACCCCGGCCGAGTCGATCGCCGCGCCGGCGTGGTCGAAGGCCGTGGCCGGCACGCAGGAAGGCGCGCCGAAATGGAACGTGAACGGCGACCGTGCCGCGTCGGCGAGCATGTACTCGACGCCCGGCACGCCGAGCACGTTGGCGATCTCGTGGGGATCGGAGACGGTGGCCACGGTGCCGTGGGCGACGGCCAGCCGGGCGAACTCGCAGGGTGGCAGGAGCGAACTCTCGACGTGCACGTGGGCGTCGATGAAGCCCGGCAGCAGCCAGGTCGGGTGCGGGGCGGCGTCCTCCCGGATGGAGGCGATTCGCCCGTCACGAATCGACAGCGTGGCCGGGAAGGTCCGCCGCGCCAGCGGATCGACGACGTTGCCGCGAATCGTGGCGGTCGCTGCGGCGGTCATGCGGGCGGGCGGTTCCTGCCGGGCCTCAATCGGCCCGTGACGCGGCGATCGCGGCGGCTACGGTCTGCACCCCCAGCGGCTGCTTGTCGGCGACGTCGCCGCGAACGTCTTCGGCGGGGAGCGTCCGCAGGTCGGCATACCGCCCGTCGTCGGCGAACTCCCGCTGCAGCCGGCGGATCTCGGCCTCGAGCTCCGCGAACGTCGCGGCCACCTCGGGGCGGGCGGCCGTGGCGGGGTCGCCGAGCAGGTTGTGCAGCTCGTCCGGGTCGGCGACGAGGTCGTAGAGTTCCCAGGCATCCTTGGTCCAGTAATGGATCAATTTGTGGGTCGCCGTGCGGACGCCGTAGTGGGCCCGGGTGTCGTGGTGGCCCGGGTCGTGGTAGTAGCGGTAGTAGACGCTCCGACGCCAGTCGGCCGGCGGCTCGCCGCGGAGCAGGGGCACGAGGCTGCGGCCCTGCATCGAGTCGGGGACGGGCACGCCGGCCAGTTCGAGCACCGTGGGGGCGAGGTCGATGTTGGCGACGAACTGCGGTGGCACCAGGCCCGGCGTCACGCCCGGGCCGCGGACGATCAGCGGCACCCGCAGCCCCGGCTCGTACATGAACCGCTTGTCGAAGAGACCGTGCTCGCCCATGTACCAGCCGTTGTCGGTGGTGTAGATGACGATGGTGTCGTCGGCGAGACCCGACTCGTCGAGGTGGTCGAGCACGCGGCCCACGCTGTCGTCGAGCCCCTGCACGCAGGCCAGGTAGTCCTGCATGTAGCGGCGATACTTCCAGCGGACGAGCGGGTCGCCGGCGAGGCCCGGCGGCGGGGGCAGTTTGAGATCGGCGGCGTTCAGATCACGGGCGATCGTCTGCCGGTTGGCCGGCAGGGCGGCGGGGCGGGTGGCGTAGTCGTCCCGCAACGTGGGCGGCTCGGGGATCTCGGCATTCGCGAACCGCGCCTTGTTCCGGTCGTCGGGCTGCCAGCTCCGGTGGGGTGCCTTGTGGCTCAGCAGCAGGAAGAACGGCTTGTCGGCCGGCCGCGTCCTCAGGAACTCGATCCCCAGGTCGCCGATGATCTCCGAGACGTGACCGGTGATCGACAGCGTGCGTCCCGGGGCGAGGAACCGCGGGTTCCAGTAGTCGCCCTGCCCGGGCAGGACGAGCCAGCGGTCGAAGCCCGTGGGGTCGCTGCCCAGGTGCCACTTGCCGACGACGCCGGTGTGGTAGCCCGCCGCCCGGAGCCGCTTGGCCACGTGATCGCGGCCGCCGTCGAAGCGGTTGAACACGGGCACGCCGTTGACGTGCGAATATTGGCCGGTGAGGAGCGTGGCGCGACTGGGGGTACAGATGGAGTTGGTGACGAACGAGTTGGCGAACCGGGCGCCCGCCGCCGCCAGCCGGTCGAGATGCGGCGTGGCGTTGACCCGGGAGCCGTAGGCCGACACGGCGGCCTCCGCGTGGTCGTCGGAGAAGATGACGATGATGTTCGGCCGGGCAGGCTCGGCCGCCGGCAGGCCGGCGGACCAGCCGCCGACCGCGATCAACAACAGGAGAAACACCGGCTTCGGCATGCGCCCGATCTCCTCTCCACGGCCACCGGAAAACAGCAGTCTAGCATCGGGGCCGGGGGCCGCCGGCCGGCGCCGTGACTCACGGCATGCGGCGCAGCAGCCACCACGCGGCCGCGATCTGGACGGCCAGGGCGACCAGGCCGGCCCGCGGCTCGTGGGTGGACCACTCCAGCGCCCCGAAGGCCGCGCCGGCGACGCAGCCGGCGAGCTTCGTGCCCACCTGGAGCAGCCCGAAGGTCACGCCCGATCGGCCCTCCGGCGCGAGCCCGGCGACCGTCGCGCGGAGCAGGCTCTGGACGCCGCCGAGCACGAGCGCCAAGAGCACGGCCAGCGCGTGCAACTGGGCCGACGTCTCCACGAACCAGGCGAGCACGAGCACCGCCATCCAGCCGCCCAGGCAGACGGCCACGGCCGGCCGCCTGCCGAACCGCACCGAGATCCAGCCGGTGGCCAGCGCCCCGGGCAGGGCGACGGCCTGCACCAAGAGCACGAGCCCCACGAGAGCCGGGCCGTCGAGGTCGAGCCGCTGCATCGCCAGGCTCGTGAACTGCGCGATGCCGGTCTGCACGGCGCCCAGCGCCAGCATGGCGCCGCCGAGCACCGCGGCCAGCGGCGTGGTGGCGGCATCCGCCCACAGGCGGCGGGCGAAGGCCAGGAGTTCGTGGCCGGAGTCGGCGGCGTGGGCGGCCCCGGCACCGCCGCCGAACCGGGCGACGGCGGCGGGCAGCGAGAACCCGAGCCACCACAGGGCCGTGAAGGCGAACGCCACGCGCATGCCGCTCGCGGCTCCGAGCCCGAGCCGGTCGAATCCCGCGACGATGGCGGTGGCCACCAGCAGGGCGATCGCGCCGCCGGCGTAGCCGGCGGCGAAGCCTTGGGAGGACAGGCGGTCGGCGGCGGGGCCGATGGCGAGCCGCGGCAGCAGGCTGCCGGTGAAGATCTGGTTCAGATCGAAGCCCACGCTGGCGATCACGACGGCCACGAGCACCCAGCCGCGGCCTGCCGCGGGGATGGCGGCGAGGGCCGCGAGCCCGCCCGCCCCCACGACCGTCGCGGCGATGACCGCCCGCTGGTGGGCGGCGCGGCGATCCGCCCAGGCCGCCGTCCACGGCGCCAGCAGCGCCGCCGCGAGCATCGCCGCCGCGAGCGTCCACGCCCAGATGACGCCGGCCGCGAAGCCCCCGCTGCCGTCGGGAAAGGCGACCCGCTCCACGTACGTGACGACGAGCGTGATCAACACGGTGGAGAAGCCGCTCGCCGCCCAGTCGAGCAGGATCCAGCTGCGGCGGGCGAAGCGGCCGGCGGACACGGGATCGTCAGGCATGGGTGACCCGCGGCTGCCGGAGTGAGCGAACCGCGCGGAGGGGCGGGCCCGCCCCTCAGTGGTTCAGCGTGTAGAGCAGGACGTTGAGGGCGATCTTCTCGGCATCGTCACGTCCGTAGCCCGTGCACTCCATGGAGTTCTGCTTCTCCAGGCTGCAGGAGATGTCGTACGGGGAAAAGATCACCGCCCACCGGTCGCCCATCCGCACGCCCTCGAGCTTGGGCGCGATCGCCCGCTTGCGGACGCCCATCGCGCCCTCACCGCCGGCCGGCTCGCGGAGCGTCACGGAGCGGATGTCATAGCCGCCATATTCCTGGGCCGTGAAGATCGGGTCGTCGGCGGGAATCTCCTCGAGCTTGTGGCTCGGCAGGAGGGCCGCGATCTCCGCGCGAAAGGCCTGCGTGAACCCGCCGGCCGCGCAGACGCTGTCGGCCAGCAGCGTGCCGCCACGCTGCAGGAAGGCGGCGAGCCGCTCGCGGCGCGGGCCGTCGAAGGCGAACCCCTGCCGGCCGTGCATGAAGACCAGGTGGTAGTCGAAGATCCGCTCGTCACCGGGGTCGATCTGGCTCGGCGTGTCGTCCACGCGAACGTCCAGTTCGCGGGCCGCCGCCCGGAGGATGTTGGCCAACGCCGCCGGGGCCGCGTCGCACATGCCGGCGTGCTTGAGCTTGGCGATGGCCATCTGCCCGCGGTCCAGGCGGTCGGGGTCGGAACGTTCCGGCGGCGCCACGGCGAACAGCTCGTCCTTGCGTTTCAGCTCGCGGTTGGTGGCGTAGGCGAGGACGTTGGTGCCGATCGCCAGTGCCGCATCGACCTCTTGGCGGATCCCGGCCGGCAGCGCCCGCCGGGAAGGGCCGCCGAGCTCCCACAGGCAGGAGAGGCTGGGCATGGCGGGGTCGCCGGGCCGGGCATCCGTCGGTGGAGCATAGATCAGGCAGGTGCGACAGCCGTAATCGACGCCGAGGAGCGGGCGGTGTAAGTCCGGCGGCACGATCTCCTCGGCGTGCCAGGCGGGGTGCTCGGGAGGCAGGAGGTTGAGCCGATATTCGGGCTCCGGGAAGATCTCGGCCACGAGTTGGCGGAAGCGGCGGTCGAACTCGCCGCTCTTCGGGCAGCAGGCCTCGGCGAAGATGAAGCCGCCCTCGTCCACGTAGCGGCGGAGTCGCCGGCCCGCGTCGGGCCCGAGGTCGCAGGCCACCTTGCCCGACAGCCAGAACACCGGCGCCTGGAGGAAGTCCTCGAGGCCGGCCGACGGCGTGTGGAGGACGTGCCAGGAGAGGCCCGCCGGATAGTCCTTTCGCCAGCGCTGCTCGACGTGCTCGACGAGATGGGCGACGTCGTGGCCGTGTCGGTTCCAGTCGTTGTCGGGATCGTGTCGGCTCTTGGCGACGATCACCGGGCGGCGGCCCTTGGCGAGGAACAACAGCGCGAAGCTCGTGGCTACGACCGGATCCTCGATCCGCGGCGCCACGAACCGGCCCGTGAGGCCGTCCTGGACGCCGACGAACATCTTCGCCCCCTCCAGGTACCAGTCGTGCTCGCCGATGTAGCGTCGGGCGGTGAAGCGGCCGACCCGCTCCAGGCCGTAGAGGTAGTAGTACAGCCAGGTCTGCCCGCCGGTGCCGGGGTTTTCCCGCACGGAGAACCGGCGGCCGAGCCAATCGAGGCCGCGTTCCAGGATCTTCGGCGTCGAGCCGCCGCCGCAGCAGGAGACGCTGTCCTGGGCCGCGCGGGCGTCGGGCGTGCCGATGTGCTCGGAGGTGATCCACACGCTGGCGATGCCGGCGCAGGTCATGCTGCCGGAGCCGCCCTGGTTGCCGATCGTGTAGCCCCAGGATCCGTCGGCGTTGGCGCAGGCGGCCCAGTATTGCTGGGCCCGCACCCACGTCTCCTCCTTGACCCGCACGCCGACGCGGGCCGCCTCGTGGAGCGCGAGCAGGGCGAACTGGGAGTTCGAGTTGTCGCCGCCGCCGCCCCTGTCCTGGCGTCCGTACGACCAGGCGCCGGCCATCGGCCCCTGCCGCACCTGCCCGGCCTCGAGCCAGGCGGTGTTCCGCTCGATGAGCGCCCGGTCGGCGTCCGGCGAGAGCATGGCGAAGACCATGGTCTGCAGGGCGACGGCGTAGGTGTCTTCCGGCGTCTGCGTCCGCAGCCACTGCACCGCCCGCTGCACGTTGAGGTTGTTCGCCTCGACGCCGGCGTTGGCGAGGGCCAGCACCACCAGCGACGTGGCGCCGACGTTCGTGTTGCCCGCCCGCATCGCCGTCCAGGAGCCGTCGGGCCGCTGCTGCTGCACGAGCCAGTCGCGAGCCCGCTCGATCGACCGCTGGATCTGGCCGGGCGCGAGCGGCGGCGGGTCGGCGGCCACCGCCGTGCCGGAGCACAGCACGGCAGCCAGGCCGGCCAGGAGGAGTCGCGGCGGGTGCTGGGCTGGTCGCATGGCCGGCGGGCGGAGGAGAGGACCGGGTCACACCTTGCCCAATCGTATCACGTTCCGCGCCGCACCGGTGCGGCGGCCGGCCGTGGCCCGTGCGAAACCTCGCATCCGATTGCCGCTGCGGCCGGGGCAGTCGATACTGACGGGACGAGCAGCCGCCTCTTCGTCTCCCCGCCCCCAGGAAGGATCGCAGCGTGTCCACCGCCCCCCGCACCAAGACGCTCGACGACATCCTGCAGGAGTTTTCCCAGCACCGGCGGCTCATGCAGGAGGAGTTGCAGAAGGTCATCGTGGGGCAGGACGACGTCATCGAGCAGCTGTTCGCGGCGATCTTCACCCGCGGCCACTGCCTGCTGGAGGGCGTGCCCGGCCTGGCCAAGACGCTGATGGTCTCCACCCTGGCGAAGATCCTCGACGTGGGCTTCAAGCGGGTGCAGTTCACGCCCGACCTCATGCCCTCCGACATCACCGGCACCAACGTGCTGGAGGAGGACGACGCCGGCCGCCGCCAATTCCGCTTCATGGAGGGGCCGATCTTCACGAACATCCTCCTCGCCGACGAGATCAACCGCACGCCGCCGAAGACGCAGGCCGCTTTGCTGCAGGCGATGCAGGAGCGGGAGGTGTCGGTGGGGCAGGAGACCTACGCCCTGCCCGATCCGTTCTTCACGATCGCCACGCAGAACCCCATCGAGCAGGAGGGCACCTACCCGCTGCCCGAGGCCCAGCTCGACCGCTTCATGTTCAACATCAAGGTCGGCTACCCGTCGGCGGCCGAGGAGGAGCAGATCCTCCTCTCCACCACGCGGTCGGAGAAGCCGGAGGTCCGCAAGGTGCTCTCCGGCCGGGCCATCGTCAACATCCAGAAGCTCGTCGGCGGCGTGGCGGTCAGCGAGTACGTGGTCAAGTACGTCGCCCGCATCGTGCGGGCCACGCGGCCCAAGGACCCCCAGGCGCCGCCCTACGTGGCCGAACTCGTGGATTGGGGCGCCGGCCCGCGGGCCGGCCAGTTCCTCATCCAGGGCGGCAAGGCGATGGCCGCGATGGACGGCCGCTTCAGCGTGTCGCTCGACGACGTCCGCCGGATCGCGGTGCCCGTGCTGCGGCACCGGATCGCCACCAATTTCCAGGCCCAGGCCGAGGGGCTGACGAGCGAGTCGATCATCGAGCGGCTCGTCCGCGAGACGCCGGAGCCGGAGATTCCCAAGCTCGTCAAGTGAGCCGACGAGAGGCGGGGCGGCCGCCCCGCGGTGAAGCATGCCCCGCGCCGTCGAGGAATACCTGAAGCCGGAGGTCGTGCGGCAGATCGCACGGCTCGACCTCCGCGCCCAGTTCATCGTCAAGGGCTTTCTCCAGGGGCTCCACGCCAGCCCCTACCAGGGCTTCTCGGTCGAGTTCAGCGAGCACCGCAAGTACGCCGCCGGCGACGACCCGAAGGACATCGACTGGCTCGTCTACGCGAAGACCGACAAGCACTACATCAAGAAGTTCGAGGCCGAGACCAACATCACGGGGTATCTGGTGGTCGATACCAGCGGATCGATGGCCTACACCTACCGGCAGCAGCTCTCCAAGCTCGATTACTCGATCTCGCTCGCCGCCGCCCTCTGCTGGCTGATGGTCCACCAGCAGGATCCCTGCGGGCTGATGGTCTTCGACGAGAAGCTTCACGCGTCGCTGCCCGCCCGCTCGCGGCGGTCGCAGATCGCCCAGGTGCTTTCCGTGCTCGCCAAAATCAGGCCCTCCGGAAAGACCGACATCGCCCGCAGCCTCGTGCAGGTGGCGGCCATGCTCCGGCACCGCTCGCTGGTGATGGTGTTCAGCGACCTGCTGGCCGACCCGGCGCCGATCCGCGACGCCCTGCTGCGGCTGCGGCATCGCGGGCACGACGTGATCCTGTTCCACGTGCTCGACGAGGCGGAGGTGCGGTTCCCCTTCGAGGGCATGGTCGAACTCACCGAGCCCGAGGCCAGCGACCGGCTGGTGATCGATGCCGACGCCGCCCGCAAGGCCTACGTGGAGAGCGTGCAGGCCTTCCGCGAGGAGTACCGGCGAACCTGTTTCCACGCCGGGATCGACTACGTGCCGCTCGACACGAGCATGCAGTTCGACAAGGCATTGATGGGGTACCTGATCAGCCGGCGCAACAGGTTTTGAGCATGGGACTTTCGTTCCTGTCGCCGGCGCTGCTGGGCGGTGCGGCCATCGTCGCCGTGCCGATCGTGCTGCACCTGATCATGCGGCGCAAGCCGGTGCCGCACGAGTTTCCCGCCCTCCGCTTCCTGCGTGAGCGGGCCACCGCCACCCGGCGGCGGCTGCGGCTGAGCCACATCCTCCTCTTGCTTCTGCGGATGGCGGCGCTCCTGCTGCTGGCCACGGCGCTGGCCCGCCCCGTGCTCCGCGGCGCGGGCTGGCTCGGCGATCGCGAGGGGCCGGTGGCCGCGGCCTTCGTGTTCGACACCGCACCGCGGATGCTGCTGCGCGAGGCCAACCGCTCGCGGCTCGATCAGGCCAAGACGATGGCCCAGGTGCTGTTCGGCAAGTTGCCGGCGGCGAGCAAGGTGGCGGTGATCGACACATCCGGCGGCGCCGCCGCCTTCGCGCCCACGGTGGCCGCGGCCGCGGTGCGGATCGAGAGGCTCGCCGCCGCCACGCCCGCCGCGTCGCTCTCGGCCGCGATCGCCGACGGCCTGCGGCTGCTCGAGGCCGCGGATCTGTCCCGCCGCGAGCTGTACGTGTTCACCGACTGCTCGCATGGCGCCTGGGACGGCGCGGAACCGCTCGAGATCGCGAAGTCGCATCCAGGCACGGCCGTGCTGTTCGTGGACGTGGCGGCGTCCGACCCCCGGAACTTCGCCATCGAGGCGATCGACCTGTCCACGGATCAGCTGCCGGCCGGCGCGCCGTTGGCCATCGCCGCCAGCACGGGCCGGAGCGGGCCCGAGGCCACGCGGGCGGTCGCCGTCGAGGTGCTCGCGCCGGACGGCCACTACGCCCGCCGCGCGGTGAAGCCGGTCGATTGGAGGGCGGGCGGCTCCGGGCGGGTCGATTTCGAGATCGCCGGCCTGGAGCCGGGCCTGCGGCAGGGCCGCGTGATCATCGACGGCTCCGACGACCTCGAGGCCGACGACGTGCGGTCGTTCACCGTGGAGGTGGGTGCACCGGCCCGTGTGATCGTGGCGGCGCCGGCTCCCGCTGCCCGGACGGGCCTGTTCATGATGCAGGCGCTGGCCCCGCTGGCGTTGCGCAAGGCCGGCAAGGCGCGGTTCGACGCGGTGCTCGTCGACGTCGCGACGCTCGACGCGGCCTCGTGGGACGACGCTCGGGGCATGGTGCTGGTCGATCCGCCGCCCCTCCCGCCGCGAACCTGGGAGATGCTCGAGCAGTGGGTCGCCACGGGGCGGGGGCTCGCGGTCTGGCTCGGCCCCCGGGCCGGCGACGCCGCGCGATTCAATTCCGAAGCCTCGAGCCGGGTGCTCGGCGGCAGGATCGTGCGGGTGTGGCGCAGCCCGGACGGCGGCAACTTCCTGGTGCCGGCCGCGCTCGATCACCCGATCCTGGCGGCCTTCCGCCGGACCGGCGACGAGGTGCCCTGGCAGGACTTCCCCGTGTCTCGGCACTGGGAGCTCACCGCTCCGGTGGCCGGCGTGGAGCCCGCGGCCGGCGCGGCGACCGTCGTGGCGGCCTACCGCAACGGACTGCCGGCGATTCTCGAGCATCGGGTCGGTCAGGGGGCCGTCGTCGTCTTCACGACGCCGGTGTCGCAGACCGCCGACGATCCCGACGCCTGGAACTCGCTGGCCACGGGCTTCGAGCCGTGGCCGTTCGTGATGCTCGCCAACGAGGCGCTCCTGCACGTCATCGACACGGCCGACAGCCGCAACGTGACGACCGGCGCGCCCGCCGTGCTGCACCTCGACCGGCGGGACATCGCGGCCGCGTTCGTGAGGACCCCGGCCGGGGACGACTTCCCGGCGGCCATCGATCCGAAGCGGGGCACGATCACGGTCACGGCCACCCAACTGCCCGGCAACTACCTCGTGCGGGCGGGGGGAGAGGATCTCGGGGTCAACAAGGGCTTCAGTGCCAACCTGCCGGCGGCGGCCACGGACTACGGACGGCTGGCGCCCGACGCGCTGGCGGCGGTGCTCGGTGAAGGGCACCGTCTGGCCCGGACGGAGTCCGAGCTCGTCCGCGACGTGAACCTGGAGCGGATCGGGGCCGAGCTCTTCGGCTGGCTGATCCTGCTGGCGGCGGTCGTGATGGCGGCCGACTGGATGGTGGCGAACCGCTTCTACGCGCCGCGCGAGGGCATGGCCGACGCAACGCGGCCCGCCGAGGCCTTCATGGAGGCCGTCGCCGATGTGCCGCCGCCGGCCGGGCCGCCGCCCGTGCCGCCCGCTCCGCCACCTCCCGGGCCTCCGCCGTTTCCACCCCCGCCGCCCGTGCCGGTTTCCGGAGCCAGCGCATGATCGCCACGACGGGCATGGAGTCCGTTTCGCTGCAGTTCGACCCGGTCGGCTCGTGGGCGGTCGTGGGCCTGGTCGCCGCGCTGCTGGCGACGGTGCTGTTGGCCGTGCCCCCGGACCGGTCGCGGCTGTCGCCGGGCCGACTGACGGCGCTGGTGGTCCTCCGGCTGCTGGCTTTCCTGGCGTTGGTCGCCTGCATGCTCAGGCCGACGCTGGTTTCGGAGACCAAGGCACGCCAACAGGGCACCGTGCTCGTGCTCGCCGACGCCTCGGAGAGCATGACGGTGGCCGACGGCCCGAACGGCAAGACCCGCTGGGAGGAGATGGTCGCGGCGCTCGAGTCCTCCCGGGAGGCGGTCCGCGAGATGACGCAGTCGGGCGACTTCGACATCTCGCTGTGGCGGTTCGACCGCGAGGCCCGCAGCGTGCCGGCGACCGGCGACGACCCGTTTCCCCTCGGGGCGTGGCGGGACGCGGCATCGGCCGACCAGACGGCCATCGGCGCCGCGCTCGAGGACGCCCTGCGGGCCAGCGCCGGCCGCACGCTGGCGGGGGTCGTGGTCCTCAGCGACGGAGCCCAGCACGCCTATCCGCCCCGCGATGTTCCGCCCCAGGCCGCGGCCCGGCGGCTCGCCGACACGGCCGCGCCGCTGTGGAGCATCACCTTCGGCCAGCAGCGCGGCGCCGGACAGAGCCGCGACGCGGCCGTCGTCAGCCTCGCGGCCGGCGACAAGGTGTATGTGAAGAACGCGCTCGAGGTGGCCGGCCGGGTGCGGCTCGAGGGGCTGGCGGGGCCCGCGGTGGTGAAGCTGCTCGCCGAGGACGAGGCCGGCACGATGGCGGAGGTCGCCCGCACGACCGTGCGGGCGACCTCTCCCGCCGGCGAGGAACCGGTGCGGCTCGCGTGGAAGCCGACGAGCGTGGGCGAGCGGAAGATCGCGCTCGTCGTCGAGCCGCAGGACGGCGAGGTGATCGTGGCCAACAACGAGCTCTCCACGTTCGTCGACGTCATGGACGGCGGGCTGCGGGTGCTCTACCTGGAGGGAGCCCTGCGGGTCGAGCAGCGTTTCCTGCGGCGGGTCCTCTCCGCCAGCCCCGACATGCAGGTCGACTTCCGTTGGATCGACTCCAGCCGCCGCGACCGCTGGCCGGTGGATCTCGCCCGCGCGCTCGCCGCGGACTACGACGTGTTCCTCGTCGGCGACCTCGACTCGGCCGCGTTGCGTCCGGACGACCTGCGGACGATGCTCGACAAGGTGAACGCCGGAGCCGGCATCGGCCTCCTCGGGGGATTCCATGCGTTCGAGGCGGGCGGCTGGGCCTCGTCGGCGCTCGGGCCGCTCGTGCCGTTCGAGGCCGATCGCCTGGCACGCCAGCCGTTCGATGCCCCCGTGCGCGAGGGCCTCCATCTGCCCGGGCCGCTGACGATGCTCCCCGACCCGCGGTTCGGCGGCGTGTCGATCCTCCGGATCGGCAAGAGCGACGACGACGCGCGGGCCGCCTGGGAGGCGCTGCCGCCCCTCGAGGGTGCCAGCCGGATCGGCCGGCTGGCGCCGACGGCCAAGACGCTCGCGGTGACGGCCGACGGCCAGCCGCTGCTCGTGGCACGCGAGTACGGCGCCGGCCGGGTGCTGGCGTTCGCCGCCGACTCGACGTGGCGCTGGGCCATGCGCGGCGCTGGCGACCAGCACCGCCGGTTCTGGCGTCAACTCGTGCTCTGGCTGGCACGGCAGGACGACGCCGAGCAGGACTCGCTGTGGGTGCGGCTCGCTCAGCGGCGGATCTCGCCGGGCACACCGCTGGATTTCGACGCGGGGCTGACGAAGCCCGACGGTTCGGTGGTCTTGGACGCGGCCCTGGACGGCACGCTCGTCGCCCCCGACGGGCAGCGGCGGCCGATCCGCATCGCCCGCCGTGCCGACGGCTTCTCGGGCGTGATCACCGAGTGCGCCGAGCCCGGCGACTGGACGCTCGTGGTCAAGGCCACCAAGCCGGGTGAGCCGGCGGCGCGGGAGAAGTCGGCGCGGTTCACCGTCTTTCGTCAGGACCTGGAACTGGCGAATCCGCGTGCCAATCCGCTGCTCATGCGGCAACTCGCCGAGGCGACCAGCGGCGGGGTGCGGCTGCCCGAGGAACTGCCGGCGATCTTCGCGGAGATCGCGGCCCGGCCGGCGGTCCTCGAGACCCGCGAGCAGTGGTCCTACGCGCCGTGGGACAAGTGGCCCATGCTCGTGCTGTTGGCCGGGTGCCTGTGTGGGGAATGGTTCCTGCGCAAGCGCTGGGGGCTCGTGTAGGCGGTTGCGTCGGGGGGCCGTGCGCGGGCAGAGCCGCGGTGCAGCCCGTCGTCGCCGGCGGACCGGGCCGTTTCGGCCTCGTTTTCGGGTTTCTGCGGTGGGGCCGCTTTGCTACCTTTCCCGCCCCCCGCGGATTCGCGCGGGGAACGGGAGGTGGAGCATGCAGCGGCGACGGGCGATCCGTGAGAAGCTGATGCTCGGCGGGCTGCTGGTCGGCGTGATGGTGGCGGTGCTCTCCGCCTCCAGCTTCCTCGGCGTCTACTCCTACCGGCGGCTGGTGCGGGCGCTCTCCTCCCGCGCGGCCGAGCTGCCGCGGGCGAGCGAGCTCGGCGAATGCGTCGGGCTGCTGCGGCTCTCGCATGCCAGGGCCCTCTCGGACGACGGGCGGGCGAATGACTTCGACTTCCGCATCGCCGCCGCGAACGCCGCGCTCGAGGGCTACTGCGCGGAGCTGGCGGAGGGCGAGATCGAGAACACGCCGTTCGGCGACCGCAGCCGCGAGCTGGAAACCACGCGGCAGATCGCCGACTGCCTGGAGACCATCGACGGCTTGCGACGAGCATCGTCTTCCACCGGCGGTCCGCCGGACGACACCCCGGCGTCCCAGCGGCGGATGCTGCTCGACGTAACGCCGCACCTCGACCGGCTCGCCAGCCTGACCGCGGAGCTGCCCTCCTACCTGCAGGAGGGCCTGCACGACCTGTCCCGCGAGGTCCGCACGGGCTACCGCACCCTGATCGTCACCACGTGGACTGCCGCCCTGGCGGCGGCCGCGTTGCTGGCGGCGATCGCCGTGCTGACCTATCGCTGGGTGTTTCGTCCGCTGCGGCTGCTCGGCCACGGCTCGCGCCGGGTGGCGGCCGGCGACTTCAACTACCGGATCCACCTCGACACGCGGGACGAGATGGCCGAGCTCGCCGAGGCGCTCAACGACATGACCGAACGGTTCCAGTCGATCCGCGACGATCTCGACCGGCAGGTGCAGCTCCGCACCCGGGAGGCGATCCGCGGCGAGCAGTTGGCGAGCGTCGGCTTCCTGGCCGCCGGCGTGGCCCACGAGATCAACAACCCGCTGGCCTCGATCGCCATGTGCGCGGAGTCGCTGGAGAGCCGGCTGGCCGACCTGGCGCCGGCCGCCGCCGACGCCCAGGTGGCCCGCCGCTACCTGGAACTGATCCAGGCCGAGGCCTTCCGCTGCAAGGGGATCACCGAGAAGCTCCTCGACTTCTCCCGGCTCGGCGAGGTGAAGCGGCAGCCGACGGCCGTGATGGCCCTGGTCGCGGACGTGGCCGAGATGCTCCGTCACGTCGGCCGGTTCGCCGGCCGCACGATCGAGACCGAGTCCGGGCCCGACCTGCTGGTGATGGTCAATCCGCAGGAGATCAAGCAGGTCGTGCTCAACCTGCTGGTCAACGCCCTCGACTCCATCGAGGACACGGGCCGGGTGGCCGTGGCCGCCCGCCGCAGCGGGGGCGAGTGCTTGCTCACGTTCACCGACGACGGCTGCGGCATGACCGAGGAGGTGCTCGAGCACCTGTTCGAGCCGTTCTTCACGCGGCGGCGGGCGGGGCAGGGCACGGGGCTCGGCCTGTCGATCGTGCATCGCATCGTGGCCGACCATGGCGGGCGGATCGAGGCGGCGAGCGGCGGGCCGGGCCAGGGCTCGACCTTCCGCGTGACGCTGCCGCTGGCCGACGTGGCGGCCGAGCCGGCCCGTGGCCGCGAGACCGCCGGCCGTGCGGCCTGACGTTCACCCGAGGTTCCCCCCATGAAGCAGAGTTCCCGCCCGATGCGCGTGCTGTACGCCGACGACGAGACGTCGATCCAGGAATTGATGCGGATCGAGCTGCCCCGCCTCGGACACGAGGCCACCGTCTGCCCGGACGGCCGCACGGCCCTGGCGGCGCTCGACCGCACGTCGTTCGATTGCGTGCTCGTGGATCTCGACATGCCGGGCGTGGGCGGGCTCGACGTGATCGCCCGCGTGCGGGAGACGTCGCCGGACACCGAGACGGTGATCATCACCGGCAAGTCGTCGATGGAGAGCGCCGTGGCCGCCGTGCGGCAGGGCGTGTTCGACTACCTGACGAAGCCCTGCAAGCTCGCCGACATCCAGGCGGTGCTGGAGCGGGTGCGAAAAAAGCGCGAGATCACCGCCCGGCTGCGGGCGCTGGAGCGGCGGGTGCGGCGGGCCGAGGGGGCGACCCGGCTGGTGGGCCGCTCGGCGGCGCTGGAGCAGGTGCGGCGGCTCGTGGCCCGGGTCGCGGCCAGCGAGGCGGCCGTGCTCGTCAGGGGAGAGACCGGCACGGGCAAGGAGCTCGTCGCCCGCGCGATCCATGAAGGCAGCGGCCGGGCCGCCGGGCCGCTGGTGGCCGTGAACTGCGGCGCCCTGCCCGAGCACCTCGTGGAGAGCGAGCTCTTCGGCCATCGCAAGGGTGCCTTCACCGGCGCCGACGAGCATCGGGCCGGGCTCTTCGAGGTCGCCGATGGCGGCACCCTGTTTCTCGACGAGATCGGCGAGCTTCCCAAGGCGCTGCAGTCGCGGCTCCTGCGGGCCCTGGAGAGCGGCGAGATCCGCCGCGTGGGCGACAATCAGCCGATCACCGTGGACGTGCGGCTGGTGTGCGCCACCCATCGGTCGCTCGAGCAGATGGTGGCCGCCGGCGACTTCCGCGAGGATCTGCTGTTTCGCATCAACACCTTCGAGATCGCGGTGCCGCCGCTCCGCGACCGCCGAGACGACATCCCGGAGCTCGTCGAGCACTTCGTGCGGAAGGCCCGGCCGCAGACGCCCGCCAACGGGGTCGTGGCCGAGCCCGCCGCACTCGCCGCGCTCGCCGCCCATGGCTGGCCGGGCAACGTCCGCGAACTGGCCAACGCCGTGGAGCATGCGCTGGTGTTGTGCGACGACCTGCCCCTGCGGGTCGAGCACCTCCCGTCGCGGCTGGCCGGTGCCGCAGCCGGGGAGGCCCGGCCCGTCGCCGTCCGTCCCGCGCCGCGGGGGCCGGTGAGCCTGCGCGAGCTGGAACTGCAGGCGATCCTCGAGGGCCTCGAACGCAACCAGGGCAACAAGGTGCGTACGGCCGAGGAACTCGGCATCAGCCTGAAGACGCTCTACAACAAACTTCACCAGCTCCAAGAGGCCGAACAGGTCGCCTCCCGGCCCGCCTGATCAGGTCTTGCGCACGACGCCCACCAGCACGCCGAGCACGCGGGCGTTCTTCACGTAGATCGGCTTCATCGAGGAGTTCGCCGGCTGGAGGCGGATCCGGTCGCGCTCCGGAAACCAGTGCTTGAGCGTGGCGTCGCCGTCCTCGGTCTGGGCGACGACGATGTCGCCGGCATGGGCGGTCTGCTTCTTTTGGATCACCACCCAATCACCGTCGGCGATCTGGGCGTCGATCATCGAGTCGCCCATCACCTTGAGCACGAAGTGATTGTCGCGATTGAAGAGGCTCTCGAAGTCGATCCGCTCCGACTGCTCGTCGGCGGCCCGGAGCGAGCCGGCCGCCACCCAGCCCGCCAGCGGCAGGCCACGCAGATGGGCGGGCTCGGCGACGAGTTCGATCGCGCGAGAGATGTTCTTCCCCCGCGTGATCAAGCCCTTGCGTTCGAGGGCCTTGAGGTGGCAGACCACGCCGTTGGGTGAGCGAATCTTGAAGGCCTGGCCGATCTCACGCACCGTCGGTCCGTAGCCGCGGGAATGGATCTTGTCGCGGATGAAGGCGTAGATCTCCATCTGCCGTTCCGTCGGGGCCTCCGCCGGGTCGCCCTCGTCCATCGCCAGGAGGCCGAAGGGGTTGCGGCTCACGGCGGCGACGGCCGCCGCGGTGCGCCGGGCCGATGGCCGGCCGGTCGTGGTGCGGCTGGAGGTGCGGGACGAGGGCTTGCGCTTCGACATGTGTGCCTGGCGGGCGGGCCGCCTCCTGTGCGGAAAAGAGCGTGTTTTGTGTGGACGCCAGTATCTTACTATACGGCCGTTCATTTTCAAGTGGGCTCCGGGCGGTCGGTTTCGTGCCGCCGCCGACCGGACTGCTACGATTCGGAGTCCTCGACCCACCCCTGGAGACCCACGCATGCCCGGTCACGAACCACGTCATGGGATTTCGCTGCTCGCCGCGATCGCCGTCGGGTGGGCGACCGGAGGGGTGGCGGTCGCCCAGACCGCGGTCGCCGAGCCGCCGGCCGGCCAGGCCGACAAGGCCGAGGGCGGCGGGCGCACGGAAAAGCGGAAGGCGGCCGCCACCATCGCCCATGTGCGGCTTTCGGGAGCCTTGCCGGACGGCGTCGGGCAGGGCGGCCTGCTGGCCGATCTCGCGCCCCACGTGCACCGCCTGGTCGAGCGGCTCGACAAGGCCGCGAAGGATCAGCGGGTGAAGGCGGTGGTGCTGCAGATCGATTCCCCGGCCCTGGGGCGGGCCCGGGCCGAGGAGATTCGGGCGGCGATCGGTCGCGTGCGGGCGGCCGGCAAGCCCGTGGCCGCCTGGCTCGTGGGCGGCGGTCCGGTGCCGTTCGGGGTCGCCCTGGCCTGCGACTCGATCGCGATGCCGCCCGCGGCCACCCTCGAGCTGACCGGCGTGCGGGCGGAGATGACGTTCTTCAAGTCGATGCTCGATCGACTGGGGGTGCAGGCGGAGATCCTCCAGGTGGGCGAGTTCAAGGGCGCGGGCGAGCCGCTGACCCGCGACTCGATGAGCCCGCAGTTGCGGCGGCAATACGAGGCCTTCATCGGCGACCTCTTCGAGCAGCTCATCGAGCAGGTCGCGGCGGGCCGCAGGATGCCGGCCGACAAGGTGCGGGAACTCGTCGATACCGGCGTGTTCACGCCCGAGGCCGCCCTGGCGGCCGGGCTGATCGACGCCGTGGCCTACGAAGACGAGGTGATCGACGCGGTCACCGCCCGGGCGGGCCTGGACGGCCCCAAACTGGCCCGCGACTACGCCGAGCGGAAGCTCGACGACGATTTCTCCGGGATGGCCGGGCTCGTGAAGCTGGCGGAGATGCTCTCCGGGCAGAAGCCGGCGGCGGCCGCCGGCAAGGGCAAGCGGATCGCGATCGTGCACGTCACGGGCGAGATCCGCGACGGCAAGGGGCGGGACGATCTCCTGGGCGGGGCGGCCGCCGGAGCGGAGACGATCGTCGCGGCGGTCCGCGAGGCCGCGAAGGACGAGAGCGTGGCCGCGATCGTGCTGCGGATCGACTCGCCCGGCGGCTCGGCCTTGGCCAGTGACCTGATCTGGCGGGCGGTGAAGCGGGCCGGCAAGCCCGTGGTGGCGAGCCTGTCGGACATCGCGGCCAGCGGCGGCTACTACGTCGCCGTCGCCGCCGAGCGGATCGTGGCCGCGCCCGGCACGCTCACCGGCTCGATCGGCGTCGTGGGAGGCAAGGTGGCGGTGGGGGCCGGCCTGGAGAAGGTCGGCATCCACACCGACGTGGTCAGCAAGGGCCGCAATGCCGGCTGGCTGTCGATGCACGCGCCGTTCACCGCCGCGGAGCGGGAGGTGTTCCAGGCGACCATGCAGGACGTCTACCGCCTGTTCACCACCAAGGTCGCCGCCGGCCGGAAGCTCGACATGGAGCAGGTGGCGAAGCTCGCCGAGGGCCGCGTGTTCACGGGCCGGATGGCCCTCGAGGCGGGGCTCGTGGACCGCCTCGGCGGACTCGACGACGCCATCGAAGAGGCGCGAAAGCTCGCCGGCATCCCCGCCGACGATCCGCTCGACCGCATGCTGCTGCCGGCGCCGCGCGGCCTGTTCGACGACCTGTTCGGGGCGACGGGCGGCGGCGAACCGGTGGCCCGGGAGTCGGTCGCGGCCGAGGCCGTTCGGGCCGTGCTCCTGAGCCGGATCGCGGCGCTGCCGGGCCTTGCGGCGCTCGCCGGCGAGGTGCAGGCCCTGGAGCTTTTGGCCGCGGGCCGTCCGCTGTTCATGCTTCCGGCTCGGGTCACGATCCGCTGATGCGGAGAACCATCGAGCGGGCCGGGGCCGACGCGGCGCCGCCGGCCGGCGTCACCAGGCGAAGTGCGCGAAGGCCTTGTTGGCGTCGGCCATGCGATGCACGTTGTCCCGCTTCGTCACCGCGGCGCCCTCGCGCTTGTAGGCGGCGATGATCTCCTCGGCGAGCTTCTCGAACGTGGCCCGACCCTTCTTCTCCCGCACCGCCTGCAGGAGCCAGCGGATCGCGAGCGACTGCTGCCGGTTGCGGTTGACCTGCATCGGCACCTGGTAGGCGGCGCCGCCGACCCGCTTGGAGCGGACCTCGACGGCCGGCTTCACGTTCTCGATGGCCCGGTTGAAGACCTCGATCGGCTCGGTCTCGGCGACCTTCTTCGCGACGATGTCCATCGCCTTGTAGAAGACGTTCTGGGCCACGCTCTTCTTCCCGTCCTCCATCAGGCAGTTGATGAACTTGCTGGCGAGGAGCGACCCGTAGCGCGGATCGGGGCGGAGCTGTTCGCGGCTGGCGGTGATGTTTCCCATCGGTGGTGATCCTCGTGATTAGCCCTTCTTCGCGCCGTACAGGCTGCGCGACTGCTTGCGGCCCTGCACGCCCAGCGTGTCGAGCGCGCCGCGGATGATGTGATACCGCACGCCCGGCAGGTCACGGACACGGCCGCCGCGGATGAGGACGATCGAGTGCTCCTGCAGGTTGTGCCCCTCGCCGGGGATGTAGACCGTCACTTCCTTCTGGTTCGAGAGCCTGACGCGGGCGATCTTCCGCAGGGCGGAGTTCGGCTTCTTGGGCGTCATCGTCCGCACCTGCAGGCACACGCCCCGCTTTTGCGGGCAGCGGTCGAGCACCGGCGACTTGGAAAACTTCCGCTTCGGGCGACGACGGCTGCGGACGAGTTGGCTGATCGTGGGCATGGGAGGGCAACGAGGATCGGACTGGGGACGGGAAACGCGAGCCCTGAAGGATAGCCGACGCCGGCGGTCGCCGAAAGACGCCCGGCAAAAATCCTGTTTTTCAGGCCGCTTCCGGGCACCAGACCTCGCCGCGGCCGCCGGTCAGCAGATCGCCGTGCCACTGTCGCCAGGGGCCGGTAGCGGCGGCCGCGGGGAACCCCTCCCGCGCGAGCCTCCGCAGCAGCAGGGGCAGGAAGGCCGGGGTCCACGCCGCCCCACGGGCGAACGTCGCCGGCAGGCCGGGCGGGGTGGCCAGCGCGACGAGCGATCCGCGCCGCATGCCGGCGGCTGCGTGGTCGCCGAGGCGGCCGCCGACGACGACGGTGCCGGCCCGCATCTCGAAGGCCGCCGCCGCGCCGCAGTCGCCGGCGATCGCCAGCACGCCGCGCCGCATGCGGGCTCCGGCCAGCCGGCCCGCGGCGCCGGCCACGACCACGAGGCCGCCCCGCATGCCGTGCACGCTGCCGGGCAGCGCGGCGGCGGCATTGTCGCCGCAATCGCCGCCGACGCTCACCTGGCCGCCTGACATCTCGCAGGCCAGCCAGTCGCCGGCCGAGCCGGCGACCATCAGCCCGCCACCCGCCATGCCCTCGCCGGCGTGACGCCCGACGTCGCCGTGGACGTCGATCCGCCCCTCGGCCATGCCGGCTCCGACGCGGTGCACGCGGGAGAAGTCGCCTTGGCACTCGATCCGGCCGTCGGCCCCGGAGCCGCTCACCACGAACGCGGTGCCGAGCTCGCAGGGCCGGCCATCGGCCTCGATCCGCAGGCGGGCGGCGGCCGCCGCCGACAGGTCGCGGACCGCCTCGGGCAGGATACCCGCCAGGTCGATGGAGAGCGGCCCGCCGGGGGCGTCGCGGGGCGTGAGGACGAGCGGCATGCGGCGGCCCGGGGCGCGAGGAAAAAGAGCGCGGCCGCGGGGCAGGAACTGCCCCGCGGCCGCGCATGATACCGCCCGCCGTCAGTCGGCTGCGATCATTTCGCGAGCACCGGCACCTTGCGGGAGGCGCTGGCCGGCGATTTCGTCAGGGCGACGGTGAGCACGCCCTTGTCGTACCGGGCCGTCACCTTCGCGGGATCGACGGACTCCGGCAGCGGGATCGCCCGACTGAAGGCCCCGTAATGGCTCTCACGGTGCGTCCAGCCCTCGTCGCTCCGCTCCGTCTCCGACTTCTTCTCGCCGGAGATCACGAGCCGATCCTCGGACACGCTCACGTCCACGTCCTGGGGGTCGATGCCGGGCAGCTCGGCCCGCACGTGGATCTGATTGTCGGTCTCCGACATGTCCACCGCCGGGAGCCACTGCCCCGGCTCGACGTTCTCGAACCAGCCGGGCGTGGCCAGGGGCCGCGAGAAGAAGCCCTCGAAGAGGCGGTTCATCTCGTTGCGGAAGTCCGCCAGGGTCGCCAGGCCGCCGGGCTCCATGCCGCTCGCGCGCTTCGTGCGAAAAGGAATCAGGCTCATCGCGTCGCTCCTTTTCTCGAACAGGGGAAACGGGAACTCTTCACGTCGTCGCAGGGGAACGGGACACCGGGCCGATCAGCCCGCCCGCACCTCGATCTTTCGCGGCCGCACCGCCGCCAGCCGGGGCACGCGGATCGTGAGCACGCCGCGGGCGTAGTCGGCGGTGATCAGCGAGGCGTCGAAGCCGTCGCCGAGGCGGAACGACCGCGCGTAGTCGCCGATACCGTACTCGCGCCGCAGGCGGATGCCCGGCAGGTCGCGGGCCGGCACGGCGGCCGTCACGGAGAGGACGCCGTCCTCGAACGTGACGTCGATGCCGTCGGGCCGGGCGCCGGGCACGTCGCACACGAGCAGGACGTCGGCGCCGCGGTCGCAGACATCGACGTTCGGCTGGAAGGTGAGCCGCGACTCCGCCTCGGGGCGGGTGGCGGGGCCGGCGGTGGTGGTGGATGTGGTGACCATGGTTCGTCTCCTTCGCGTTTCGGGGTGAGGAAAACTTCGCGGCCGCGGCCGGACGTCAGGACGTCCGCACCTCGACCTTCCGCGGCTGGCACTGCGGGGCCTTGGGGCAGGTCACGGTGAGCACGCCGTTGACGAGCCGGGCCTCGACGCGGCCGGCATCGACGGGCATCGGCAGCGGAATCCGCCGCTCGAACGTCCCGGTGCCCCGCTCCCGCCGATGCCAGGTCACCGTCGGCTTCCGCTCGCCGTCGCCGGCCGCGGCTTCCGCCGGCGGGCACTCGGGCCGCGAGCCCTTCAGGACCAGCTCGTCGTCCGCCACGGATATGTCCACGTCGCCGGCGTCGAGGCCGGGCAGTTCCGCCTCGACCGTGATCGCCTCGTCGGTCTCGTGGACGTTCACCGCCGGGAACACGCCGGCCGCCCGCGCGGCCCAGCCGTGGAGCGGCGGCGCCGAGGTGAGCGACGTCCAGACGCGATCGATCTCGTCCCGCAGTTCCTCGAACTGCGGCGTCAGGTTCAGGGGGAAGCCGGCACGAAACGTGGGCATGGCGAAGGCTCCTCGGGGTGTGGCGTGTGGGCACCATCCCTGGAGCGAATGACGCGGGTCGCGTCGAGCGGACGAATCATTCGCGGGCATGGTGCCGGAAAACAAATCGCACCGTCGTCGGCGGAAGAAATGCAAACACCGTGCCGAAGGCTCGTGAACGCCCGAACACGCAGCCGGGCCGCGGTTCCGCGGCGGAAAATCACGGCCCACTCCGGCCGCGGCCGGCAAGCTTTCCCGGTCGTCGCGGTGATGCCGACTGTCAGCCTGGCAGCCGGCCGTTTTCCCGGCTGCCAGACGGGTCGCGGCCGGTTGTGGGGGGCGGGGCATTGCCTATACTGCGGCCCAACGTCGAAAGGACTCGCATGAGATTCACGCTGCTCGACCGCGTCATCGCCATCGATCCGGGGAAGAGCATCACGGCGATCAAGACGGTGTCGCTGGCGGAGGAGTACCTGGCGGATCACTTTCCGCGGTTTCCCGTGCTGCCGGGCGTCTTCATGCTGGAGGCGATGACGCAGGCCGCCGCCTGGACGATCCGGCTCGGCGAGGATTTCGCCCATGCGATCGTGGTTCTGCGGTCGGCGCGGAACGTGAAGTACGGCGATTTCGTCGAGCCCGGGAGGACGCTCACCGTCACGGCGGAGGTCCTCTCCCAGGACGACCGCACCACGAAGGTCAAGGCGAGCGGCACGGTGGGCGACCGCACCAGCCTGACCGCCCGGCTGGTGCTCGAGCGGTACAACCTGGCCGACCGCCGGCCGCACGGCGCGGCGCTCGACGCCCGCGTGCGGTCCGAAATGCGGCGGCTGTGGTCGCTGGTGCATCCGCGCGGTCCGGCCCGGCCGGCGGGGCAGACCGCATACGGTGCCGCGCTGCCGGCGTCGCCCGCCGTCACCGAGCCGGCGAGCGTGGGCTGACCGGGCGGCCTTTCGGGAGTGCCCGCCGGCTCGCGGGGGCGGCTTTTCCTCCCCGGCCGGCGGAAAAATGGAAGATGCGGGTTCCCATGGGGGCGGGCCGGCATTACAACCTTGCCTAGCCGATGTCGGTTTTCATCCCTCGATCCGAAGGTGAGCAGTCGATGCCGTCCCGCGACGAAATCTTTGAGAAGGTGAGAACAGCCCTGGTCGATGCCCTGGGTGTCGATGAGGAGGACGTCTCCCCGGCCGCCACCATGGTGGGCGACCTGGGCGCGGAGTCGATCGACTTCCTGGACATCGTGTTCCGTCTCGAGAAGGCCTTCGGCATCAAGATTTCCCGAGGCGAGTTGTTTCCCGAGGACGTGCTCTCCAGCACCGATTTCGTCACCAACGGTAAGGTCAACGCCGCCGGCATCGCGGCCCTCAAGGCCCGCATGCCCTTCGCCAACCTGGCGAAGTTCGAGGCCAATCCCAGCGTGCAGAACTTCGCCAACACGCTCACGGTCGAGGACATGGTGCGGTACGTCGAAAGCAAGCTCGCGGCCTGACGCGGCTCGACGTGTCCGCGGCCCCGACCGCCGCCGCCCCCCCGCCGCTCTCCATCCATGCGCTGGTTCTGGATCGATCGCTTCGACGAGTTCGTCCGCGGCCGCCACGCCACGGCCGTGAAGAACGTCACGCTCGCCGAGGAGCACCTGCACGACCACTTTCCCGGCGCGGCCCTGATGCCCAACTCGCTGATCGTGGAGGGCATGGCGCAGACGGCGGGGCTCCTGGTGGCCGACGCCATCGACTTCAACCGGCGGGTCGTGCTCGCCAAGGTGGCGGCGGCCGAGTTCCACTTCGACGCGGTGCCGGGCGACTCGATCCGCTTTCGGGCCGAAGTGCTCGACCTCAAGCCCACCGGCTCGCTGACCAAGGTGCAAAGCAGCGTGGGCGACGCGGTGCAGGGCGAGGCCGAACTGTTCTTCGCCCACCTGGAGCCCGGGGAGGGTGTGCCGCAGCTCTTCGAGCCCCACGAACTGCTCCGCTGGCTCGACCAGATGCACATCTACGAGGTCGGTCGCGACGCGGCCGGCAACCCGCTGGCGCGGCCCGACTGGTGACGGAGGAGGGGCGGTGATGGTGGCCGGCAGACGCAGGGTGGTGGTCACGGGCATCGGCTGCATCACGCCGCTCGGCGTGCGGGTGGAGCAGCTCTGGAAGAACCTGGTCGCCGGCGCCTCGGGCGTCGGGATGACCACCGTCTTCGACGCCTCGAAGTTCCCCACCAAGATCGCCGCCGAGGTCCGCGGCTGGGACATCACCCACGAGGGCCAGGAGGAGCGCCGCTGGCACTTTTGCGGCCGGCATACGCGGTTCGCCGCCGGCGCCGCGCTGCAGGCCATGCAGGATGCCGGCCTGCCCGCCGGGCTGCCCGCCGATCCGACGCGGCTCGGGGTCTACCTGGGGAGCGGCGAGGGGCAGCAGGACTTCGACTCGTTCACCCGCATGATGATGGCCGCGATCGAAGGCGAGACGCTCGACGTGGCCAAGTTCACGAAGCTCGGCCTGGAGACGCTCCATCCGCTCTCCGAGGTGGAGCAGGAGCCCAACATGCCGGCCGGGCACCTGGCCGGGATGTTCGACGCCCAGGGACCGAACGTGAACTGCCTGACCGCCTGCGCCGCCTCCAGCCAGGCGATCGGCGAGGCGGTGGAGATCGTGCGGCGGGGCGAGGCCGACGTGATGCTCTCCGGGGGCACCCACAGCATGATCCATCCCTTCGGCGTCACGGGCTTCAATCTGCTCACCGCGCTCTCCACCCGGAACGACGAGCCCACGCGGGCGAGCCGGCCCTTCGACAACGACCGCGACGGTTTCGTGCTCGGCGAGGGCGCGGCCATGGTGGTGCTCGAGGAGCTGGAGCATGCCAGGCGCCGCGGTGCCCGGATCCACGGCGAGGTGATCGGCTACGGCTCGACCGCCGACGCCTACCGGATCACCGACACGCACCCCGAGGGCCGCGGCGCCGCGGCCTGCATCACCATGGCCCTTCGGGACGCGGGCCTGGGCACGGACGGCATCGACTACGTCAACGCCCACGGCACGAGCACCGACGTCAACGACAAGGTCGAGACCCTGGCGATCAAGAAGGTGTTCGGCGAGCGGGCCTACAAGATTCCCGTCTCGAGCACCAAGAGCATGATGGGGCACCTGATCGCTGCGGCGGGGGCGACGGAACTGATCGTCTGCCTGTTGGCGATCCGCGACGGCATCCTGCCGCCGACGATCAACTACGAGACGCCGGATCCCAACTGCGACCTCGACTACGTGCCCAACAAGGCTCGCGAGGGGAAGTGCGACCGGGCCCTCTCCAACAGCTTCGGGTTCGGCGGCCAGAACATTTCGCTCATCGTCAGCCGCTTCAGCGGCTGACGATGGCGGGGCCGCACGGCCATCCCTGGCCCGTGCGGCCCTTGCTCGGCGGCGGGGCAGCCGAGGTGCCCCGCGGCTCGCGGGGCGGTCGCCCTCCAGGCGACCGCGGCCGCCGCTTTGGCGGCGGCGTCCCGGCGC
>Ga0315901_10002021_pt1 | contig 28530 bp, 24 predicted proteins | sample LakEriMetagenome_10_FD_203761 | JGI IMG/M metagenome (GOLD analysis project Ga0315901, IMG submission 203761) | Freshwater fungal communities from buoy surface, Lake Erie, Ohio, United States - Buoy 2 MA116 | ecosystem: Environmental > Aquatic > Freshwater > Lake | place: USA: Lake Erie, Ohio...
GCCGGAGCCGTGGTTGGCGGAACCGTCGTGGGCGGAACCGTGGTCGGCGGAACCGTCGTGGGCGGAACCGTCGTGGGCGGAACCGTGGTCGGCGGAACCGTGGTCGGCGGAACCGTCGTGGGCGGAACCGTCGTCGGCGGAACCGTGGTCGGCGGAACCGTCGTGGGCGGAACCGTCGTGGGCGGAACCGTGGTCGGCGGAACCGTGGTCGGCGGAACCGTCGTCGGCGGAACCGTCGTCGGCGGAGGCGGGGTACCGGTGGTCCAGCTGATGCCGCCGGGGGTCGCCGTGATCGTGATCAGCGTCTGCCAGTAGCGCTCGTTCTGGCCGGCTGCCGAGCAGGCGAAGCCGATCTTGTACTGGCCGGCGGGAAGGCCGAGGCTCGGGTCGACGTTGGTGGCGAAGTTGAGCGTGGTGGCGCTGGTGATCTGACCGGTGCCGGCAGCCAGGCTCGTTCGATTCACCTGCGGCGCGCCCGTGGTGGAGTACAGCGGCTGGGCGATCGCATCCGCCGGGGCACCCGGAGGCAACACCGGGCCGAAGGCGTTGAACGTCAGGGTCGCTGCGTCGACGGATGCCGAGACGATGTACTGGTGCCAGCGGAAGCCGCCGCCGGCGGTGGTGGCGTCGCCCGGGCAGGTGTTGTTCGGTGCCACGAGCGAGAGCGTGAAGTTGGTGGCCTGGGTACCCGACGCCGGGGACAGGTTCTGGCCCGCGGTCGGCGGCGTGCCGGCGGGAAGCGCGGACGCGACGAGACCGGACACCAGGTTCACGCTCGCCATCGCGAAGCAGAGCAGGAAGCCGGCGCGAGCGACGTCGCGGAGCGTACGCACGATTCGACGCTGTTCGTTCATCGGGTCCCGCAGCCTCCAGGAATGGACGGCCCGAGCGCCGCCAGCAGCGCAGGAAGCTAGGCAACCCCCATGGCGTCGGAGTGAACGCCCCGTGACGGGGGCGTGGCCCCCCAGATGAACTCTTGACCGTCAGTCGACGGACTGTGGCACGAAGACACCTGGGAGTGAGAAGTCACCCAGCCAGTCGTGATCGGCGACCGTCTCCCACGCAGCACGCTCGAGGTCGGTCCGACCGGGCGAGCTCACGTACAGGTCGTCGCCGGCTGCGGGGGCGCAACCCGTGTTGGTCATCGCCGCCACCACCCGGCCGTCGCCGTCGAGATGCACGATCGCCGTCGGCGGCACGATCACGGACACGCTCTGCTGCACCTCCGCTGCCGCGGTCGTAGCGGCACGCGGAGCTGGCGCGGCGTGCGCGCCGGAGTCGGATGACGGCGAGGTCGGCCTCTCGGAACGGCGAGCGCAGGCGGCCGAGTCCGCGGACGGCTGACCGCCGGCTCCAGGGCCCGCCGCTTCCACGACGAGGGGCCGCTCCGCCGACGCAACCACCTCCGGGGCCGCTGCCCACAGCGGCGTGGTGAGGGCGCCGGTGATCACCAGGCCGAGTGCCGTCGAAGCGATGCCGATCCACGTGCGCTGCGCCACGTTGGAGGTGTCGGCACCCGGCGCGCTCGGCGCCAGGCAAGGTCACGGCCAGACCGGTCGATGGTTTCGACAAGTCCGCCACGCATCGTGGTGGCCTCGGTCCCGGAACGGTGATCCGATCAGACGGCGGTGAAGGTGAGAGTGCCCTTGTAGGTGCCGGCGTCGGCGGTGACCACCGCGACCGTCGCGACGAGTGCCGACAGGAGGGCGGAGGCCACCTGGCGCATCGTCGTCACGTCCCTCGTCGTCGATCAGAAGTTCGACGCTGCGCCTGCCGAGGCGCCGGCCATCGTGGGCGCCTCGGCGGCGGGCACATCACCGGGCGTCGCGCCCTGTGTCGCCGCACGCTGTTCGTCGCGCTCGGCCCTGCGTCGCACCAACCAGCGGAGGAAGACCAGACCGAGCGACCCGACCGCGACCAGCACGAGCAGGATCAGCAGCCACGGTCGGTGCTGGGTGGTGATCGAGGTGGCGACGGGTGGGCCGGCGTTCGAGGCGGTGGCGCGCCACTGCACGGCGCCGAACGAGGGCGCGGGGATCACGACGGCGACGGTCTGCTGCCAGGTCTGCCCGACCGCAATGAGGCCAGGGTCGTCGAACGGGAGCTCCGTCAGGTTGTCCGAGGCGTTGCGACCCGCCGATCCCGACAGACGCACCTGCTGGAGCGGCGCGTTCGAGATGTTGCGCACCGACACCGTGACGTCGTAGGTGGTGGCGCCGCCGAGTTGTGAACGCAGACCGCTCATGCCGGGCATGTCGCCCACCCTCGCCACGACGTCGAGCTCGACCATCTCGCCGATCACCGGCGGCTCGATGATCGGCCCGACGGGATGACCGGTGAGCACGATCGGTGCCTGCGCGATCTCGCGGGTGTCGCGGCCCACCACCCGGATGACGCAGGGGCAATCCGTCGGTGGGGTGCCGACCGGGTAGTTGTAGATCATCGTCGGAGACCCGGGGTTGAACTCGTTGGTCACGCTGCCGGGCAGATCGCAGTCGCCCGACCCTTGGCGGGCCTCGTTGCCGCACACGGTCATGGTGACCCAGGGCGAGTCGAAGCCGTCGATCGTGAGCCGCAGCGTGCTGCCGGGCGACACCTCGCTGCGGCCCGCCACGACGGTGGGGCCGGTGGTGGTCGGTTCATCGGCCGTCGCCCCGGCGAGGCCGGCGAGGCCGGCGAGGCCGAGGGTCGCGACGGCACCGGCGGCGAGCCAGCGCGCCACGTGACGGCGGAGGCGGGCGGTGGCGCTCACTGCGGCTGCGGCTCCCTGCGCTGGACGACCTCGACCTCCGAGGCCGGAACCGCCTCGGCGTCGGCCCGCGATGCCTGCAGGGCGAGCGCCTGCTTGCGGTGGCGGCGCACCGCCAGCCACCCGCGCATGCCGATCAGGGCCATCAGGAGCAGGATGAGGAACGTGATCGGCGGGGCGAAGAACCGGTCGCGTGACACCGTGGCGGCCACCTCGCCTGCGGCAGCCGATTCGGACGGGTCGATCGGCTCGATGCGCACCGTCGTGGTGGCGAGGAACAGGGCGGGCACGTCGGCGAGTTCGGCGCTGAGCTCGACACTCTCGCCGGGGAGCAGCTCCTCGATCGGCTCGAGCGTGACGGAGCGCTCGGCGAGCCCGAACGGGCCCGAGATCGAGACGGTGGGCCGGCCGCCGAGGCGCACGTTGCCCCGGTTCTCGAGGGTGAACGTGACGGTGGCCGAGCCGGCCAGCGAGTTGGAGGCGTGGGAGTACTCGGTGCTGAGGTTGGCGACCGCGAGCTGCGGGTTGAGCGGGCCGTCCACCTGGATGTACAGGCGGGTGCCGGTCCGGCGATCGACGTCGACCACCGTGCCGTCGCCGTTGTCGAAGGTGCTCACCGAGGATGCGAGGACCGCCCCGACGTGATCGCCCGGGGAGGCGTCGGGCGGCACGGTGATGCGGATCGGGATCGTGGCCTGCGTGCCGGGGGCCAGGGTGACCCGGTCGGTCGCGAGGAGCACCCATGAGCCGACGTCGGAGGGCAGTTCGTCGCCGGGCAGCAGGTCGAAATCGCCGTCGTCGTTGTTGAACGCGTCGGTGGCGTACACGCGCAGGTCGAGCGGGGTGTTTCCGAGGTTGTACACGACCACGATGTCGTCGACCGAGGTGCCCGGCGCGAGCTGGTACGACAGGTTGGGTCGGCTGCCGGCCTGCGCGCCGTCGGGCCCGCCGCCGGGGGTGAGCGTCCAGCTCTGCACGAACTCGACCGGCGCAGCGGCCTGCGGCGACTCGTCCTGCGTCTCGTCGGCAGGGGTCCCAGCCGGCGCAGTGGGTTCGGGCGGCGGCATGCTCGCTGAGACCGACGCTGCCAGGGCGAGCGCTAGGCCGAGCGGCACGAGGCAGGCGGCGAGCCGCGTGGCGAGGCGGCGACTTCCCAGGTGACGACCGAGGTTCATGGGGTGGGCACCTTTCGACAGGGTGGGTGGATGGGTGGGCCCGGCCGGGCGACGGTACCGACCGAGGCCATCGCAGACATGGCGCCCAGGTGAACGGCCGGCAACGGCGGATCGATCGTTCGACGACGCGGGTGATGACGGCAACGACCGGTGACGCGCACGGTGCGGGGCGACCGTGGTCGCCCCGCACCGTCAGCGGGTTCGAGACGTGGTCGGGGCCGGAGTCCCCCAGGAGGCTCCGGCCCCGATGCCGTCGCGACGGATCAGGCCACCGTGATGGTGAGGGTGCCCTTGTAGGTGCCCGCGTCGGCGGTCACCGGGATGAGCAGCCGCAGGCGGGCGTCCATCACGGCCATGCCGAGACCCGCGCCGGCGTTCGCCTTGGAGAGCGACCGCGAGAGGGCCGTGTTGTCGGCGGGCACGTCACGCAGACCGCCGGTGGCGGCGGCCGCCACCGGGTCCTTCTGCGGACCGGCGTCGACGACCATGGTGTACTCGCTGCCGAGGGTGGGGGCCGAGCGCCAGGTGACCTCGGGGTTCCAGCCCATGTGGTTGCCATGGAAGGTGTCCGAGAAGTCGGTGGTGCTCTTGAAGGTGCCCATCCGGCCGTTCAGGGTCCAACCTGCGTCGCTGTCGCGGGTGTCCACGACGTGGACCTGGTTGATCCGTCCGGTCGCCGCGAAGTAGCTGCCGGCGTACTGACCGGTGGTGAGCAGCGACGCCGTGCCGAGGTCGATCCCGCAGTGGGTCGGGTAGTTCGGGTTCGGCACCTGGTTGGCGTCCACCGGGTACGGGTAACCACCGAAACGGGGGTCGGTGCCACCGAGGGTCGGGAAGCCCTCGGCGTCGGTGCCCGTCACGAGCCTCGGACCCGACTCACCCGCACGCTGACCCGGGGCATCGGAGCCGAACGTCCAGCCGTTCACGCCGTTGTTCGGGTCGGCATCGGCCGGCTGGGCCGGCAGCGCCGGGAGCGGACCGAAGGTGTTGTCGTTGAACGCCGGGGCCGAACCGAACACGCCGCAGCGCTGCGTGAGCACGAGCGCACCGACGGGACGCACGACCGTGACCTCCTGGATCACCGGACCGATGAACGCAGACGTCGACTGCACCGACACCAGGGGTGAGGACACGGCGCCGTTGAATCCGGCGTTGTACACGCCCTGCACCGTCACGGTGTAGGTACCGGGCGCGGCGGTCACCACCAGGGTGTTGGTACCGGCGGCCACCGTGAACGGCGAACCGGCAACGGCCGGCGTGACGGTCACGGTGTGGCTCGCCAGCACCGCACCGACCGGCAGCGGTGCCGCCGGGGTCCATGCGACGGTGAACTGGCCGACGCCACCGGTCGCGGTCACGGTCGGCGCCCCGATGGAGGCCGACACGGCGACGTTGCTCACCGTGGCGGCGGGGCCGGCGCCGACCGAGTTGGTCGCCGTCACGGTCACGTCGTAGGTGGTGCCGTTGGTCAGGCCCGTGATGGTGTAGGCACCCGCTGCAGCCGGGGTGATGCTCACCGGAGCACCGCCGCCCTGCGGCGTCGCCGTCACCGTGTATGACGACACGGCCGGTTCCGCACCCGCCGGAGCGGTGAACGAACCCGTGATCTGGCCACCGGCGGCCGACCCACCGTTGGCGGTGAAGCCGGTCGGGGCACCGGGAACTGCGCCGAACGCCCAGTTGATGGCGCCGGCGCCGGCCGACGTGACGGTGATCGGCGTCTGCCAGTACCGCTGGGTCACACCAGCCTGCGAGCACGCAAAGCCGATCTTGTACACGCCCGCGGGGAGGCCGATGCCGACGTTCTCGACGAAGTTGAGCGACGTGGCGCCGGTGATCTGACCGGTGCCGGCGGCGAGGGACGTGCGAGCCACCTGCGGAGTGCCCGTCGTGGAGAACAGCGGCTGGGCGATCGCACCGGCCGGCGCACCGGCCGGCAGGACAGGGCCTGCGGCGTCGTAGGTGAGCGTGCCGGCGTCGACGGACGCCGACGTGATGTACTGCTGCCAGCGGTAGCCGCCGCCGGCGGTCGTGGCGTCACCGGGGCAGAAGTTGTTGCCGGTGGCGAGGCTGAGGGTGAACGCCGTGCTCTGGGTGCCGGAGGAGGGCGACAGGGACTGGCCGGGGTTCGCGGGCGAACCGGGCGGCAGCGCCTGGGCGGTGTTGGTACCCACGACGGCGACCGTGGCGATGGCGGCGAAAGCCGTCAGGGCCGCGGCGACCCGTGAGCGTCGAGTGTTACGCATGATGGTTCAAGTGCCTTTCGGAGATGGGGTGAGGGGTCGATCAGAACTGGCCGCTGCGCAGGCCGCGCTGGGTGGCGAGCGAGCCGCAGTCCGGGGCGACGAGGAAGCCCATCGCCTGGATCGTCGCGGTCGCCTGGCACAGGCTCGAGGACGCGCCGCTGAAGAGGCTCTTCAGGGCGAGGTTGCCCGGGCCGGCGATGGTCGCCGTCGGGAACACGTTGTAGACCGTGCGGCCGAACGTGGCGTTGTTGTAGAAGCCCGCCACCGGGGTGAAGTTCGGGTAGGTGCCGCTGACCGGGCTGCCGATGTCGTTGCCGGCGCCGTCGTTGGAGACCGAGCCCATCACCACTTCGATCGGCGGCGTCGGGACACCGTTGCCGCGGGCGCGAGCGATGTACTGGCTCGCCGAGAAGCCGACGATGACCTGGGTGTTGGCCTCGGCGGCCGAGCTCGCGACGAGCGCGTCACCGGCGAGCTTCAGGTGGATGCCGTTGCTCTCCTGCAGACGGCCGCCGGCCTGGCTGCCGGGAACCGTGGTCTCGTTGACGACGGCGCTGCACACGTCGGTCGCCGTGTCCTCCTCGGCGGCGCTGACGCCCGCCGTGCTGAGCCACGAGGTATAGGTGCCCGAACCGAGCTGGATGCCACACGGCACGATGCGCACGCCGTTGATGGTCTGCGGGCCGCTGGTGAACAGGGTGTCGAGCTGCGCACGGGTGAGCGTCGTCACCGCACCGGCGTTGCCGGCGGGACGGTAGTAGGCGAAGCTGAGCGCGTCACGGGCGAAGGGCACGTAGGTGAGCGCCGTGCCGGCCGTCGAGTCGAGCGACGACGAACGGGCGAAGTCGATGGTGCCCGTCACGTCGGCGAACGCGCAGAACGACGAACCGTTGGCGGTCGAGCCGCCGTAGCCGGTGCCGTCGAGTGCACGGCTCAGCGCACGCTGGCCGGCCGACGAGCCGTTGGGGCGGGTGAACGTCGGCGCACCGACCTTCGGGGTGATGCAGTTGTCGCTGACGCCCGCGGGCGGGGTCGCGTCCCACGAGATGAGCTGCACGCCACCGGTGGCGGAGCTGCTCTGGATCGGGGTGAACAGCACGCCGTTGGTCTTGCCGGAGAGGGCGTTGAGAACGTCCATCGTGGTGTCGGAGCCGACCGTCACGAACGCGGAGAACTGCGCCGGGTCGGCGCTGGCACCGCTCGGGGTCAGGGCGCCCGCCGCCGCGGACGCCGCAGCGGCGACCGCAAGGCCGGCAGCCACTCGCTTGAGCTTGGTTGAGGAGAGCATGGTGTGTTCAACGATCCCTTCGTCGTTTGGGTGTCGCCCCGTCTTCCCAGGGCGTGCGAACTCTCGCGAAGCAAGATGTTGTGAAACTGACCTCAAGATGAACGCTGAGAGTGATCACTCACTGTTCATCTGTTCCTCGCCTGTCGCTCGCCCAGCGGCGCCGTGGCGCCGCTCAGGCGGTGCGCGACGTCCGGTCGAGCCACCACGCGAACGGGCCGCTGCCCCTGGCAGCGGCCCGTTTTCTGGGTGGTGGACTTCACGCGGCGCGGCGCCCGCGCAACGCGTCGCGGTCAGCCGAAGCGACCCATCACGTAGTCGGAGGTGCGCGGGTCCTGCGGCGAGCCGAACATCGCGTCGGTGGGGCCGTGCTCCACGATCACGCCGGGCGTGCCGTGCTCCGCGAGGAAGAACGCGCAGTGGTTCGACACGCGTGCGGCCTGCTGCATGTTGTGCGTGACGATCACGATCGTCACCTCGGAGACGAGTTGCATGATCGTCTCCTCGATGCGCCGCGTGGACGTCGGGTCGAGCGCGGAACAGGGCTCGTCCATGAGCAGCACGCGCGGCCGGATCGACAGCGCACGTGCGATGCACAGGCGCTGCTGCTGACCACCGGACAGGCCACCGCCGGGCTGACGCAGACGGTCCTTCACCTCGTTCCAGAGACCGGCCTTCATCAGGCACGACTCGACGATCTCGTCCTTCACCTGCGTGGTGGCCTTCACGCCGGTGAGGCGGAGGCTCGCCAGCACGTTGTCGTAGATCGACATGGCCGGGAACGGGTTGGGCTTCTGGAACACCATGCCGACCTCGCGGCGCGCGTCCGTGAGCTTGCGTTCGGGGTCGTAGATGTCGTGACCGTCGACGATCACCTGGCCGTCCATCTGGGCGCCGGGGATCATCTCGTGCATCCGGTTGAGGATGCGGAGGAACGTCGACTTGCCGCAGCCCGACGGGCCGATCAGCGCCGTCACCTTGCCTGCTTGCATCTGCAACGACACGCGATCGAGCACCTTGTGCGAGCCGAACCAGGCGGAGATGCTCCTCGCGTCGATGCCGGCGAGGGTGCCGGGCCACGACACGACCTCCTCCACCGTGGTCGCCACGTTCCGACGGCCGAACAGAGCTCGTCTGGACGGAGCAGGCTCGTGCACCGACGTGACCACCGCCGACGAGACGAGCACCGCCGACGGCTCGTCCCCGTGGTGCCCGGGCAACGACGTCGGCGCGGGCGCACCGACGACGACGGGCAGAGGCGTCGTGATGAGTGGGTCGAGCTGGCTCGGCGGCGGAGGCGGTGGCGGCGCGGGCAGCGACGTGGGTGCCGGCGATCCGATCACGATCGGCAGCGGGCCGCTCGCGGGGGCGGTGTTCGCCCACGGCATGTCACCGATGTCGTTCACCTCCCGCTGCGCCGTCGGGGCCGGGCGCGACTCCTGGAAGCGCACGGTGACACCCGGCAACGTGTCGAGCATGCGACGGAACTCGTCGGCTCGGTCGACCGGCACGGAGATGCCGAAGTCGTTGATGCCGGGGACGTCGAAGATGGTCCACGTGGCGTCGGTCCCGTGCACGAGCGTCTCGATGTCGGCGGCGAACCACGACCACTCCACTCCGTCGCCGTCGCGAGCGAGGATGCGGTCGTCGAGCACGGTGACGTCGCAGGGCAACACCTCGGCGATCAGCGCCTCCGCGGACACCGGGTCGCCGTCCACGACCTGCACCACCCAGGCGAGCGGGAAGTGGCCGAGCGGCACGCCGGCACCACGACGCGACATGCCGTCGGGACGCGACGTCTCGTCACGGGGGAAGGGATCGATCGTCATGGCAGTCGGCTCCTCACGAGGCAGGGGCGTTCACATCAGGTTCGGGACGAGGCGGGCGATCTCCCCGGCGGCGCCGAGCGCGACGAAGCACAGCGGCGGCAGGAACACCAACCATGCCTGTGGTCGGCCCCATCGGTACCAGGCCCACACGAAGCCCACGGCGACCGCGATCAGCGCCTGTAGCCACAGCACGAGCGCCCACAGGGTGCTGGTGTCGGTGCCCATGGCGCGCTCGCGGTCGGGCAGGGCGGCCGTGCTGATGAGCCGCGCCGGCCCGCCGACGGCGGTGCCGTCGAGGGTGGCGTCGACCCGCAGCAGACCGTCGGGGAGGAAGCGGTTGCCCGCCGCGGTGATGAGCAGCAGCCTGCCCTCCCCCGCCGCCGGGGGTGGCGGCAGCGGCGCGCCGTCCACGCGCAGGCCGGTGACTCGGTATTCGAACTTCCCCTGGCCGGTGGTGACCGTGATCAGGTCGCCCTCGCGCAGCTCGCGCAGCCCGTCGAAGGGCGCGCCGTACAAGCCGCGCCGTCCGAGGATCACGCTGGTGCCGATCTGGCCGGGCAGCGGCGTGTCACGCCGATGGCCCGGACCGTCGAGCATCGCGGCTCCGGTCGTGCCCTCCACCACGACGTGCTCCACACCGATCTTCGGGATCTCGAGGTAGGCGACCGGCGTGCCGATCGACACCTCGTCGCCCGCCGAGTCGGTCGGCCCGATCGGCGCCGTGCCCGCGGCGAGCTGCTCGCGCAGATCGTCGTAGAGGCGCTGCTGCGTGGCGGAGGCCTGGAGCCCGCTCACGAACACGGCGTGCAGCAGCAGGCCGCCCGACAGCGCGAGCAGGGTGATGAGCATCGCTCGCACCAACTGCAGGCGCGGGCTGAGCGGGGGCACGGGAACGCCGGCAGGACGCGCGTTCCCGCCGCTGCGCCGGCCGCGGCGGAGCTGGAGGTTCCGCTTCACCCGCTCGAGCGGGTTCGACACACGCTGGCGGGCCACGCCGGCCGTCGACGTCATCGCGTCCTCGGTGGCAGCACCCGCACGGGCTTGGCGAGCAGGACGGCCATCCGGCCGAAGACCATCGCGAGCACGGCCCAGAACAGCACCGGCAGCGACGACGAGCCGGTGACGGGGATCGTGCCGCCGCCACCGAAGTTGTTGCCGGTGCCCGTCGAGCCTCCGGAACCCGGGAACGGGAGCTGCGACACCACCGCCGTCGTCGTGGTCGCACCAGCGACCGTGGTCGTCGTCGCACCGGCCACCGTCGTGGTGGTGGCACCTGCGACCGTGGTCGTCGTCGCACCGGCCGCGGTGGTCGTGGTCGCTCTGGTGGTGGTCGTGGTGGCACCCGCGACCGTGGTCGTGGTCGCGCCCGCCACCGTGGTCGTCGTGGCGCCGACGACGGAGGTCGTGGTGGCACCGGCCACCGTGGTCGTCGTGGCTGACGACCCGCCGGCGCTCCACGTGATCCCGCCCGCTGCGGAGGTGATGCTGATCTCGGACTGCCAGTAGCGCTCGGTCTCACCAGCCCTCGAGCACGCGAACCCGACCTTGTACTGCCCCGCGGGAAGGCCGAGGGTCGGGTCGAGATTCGTGACGAAGTTCAACGTGGCGGCACCGGTGATCTGGCCGGTCCCCGTCGCCAGGCTCGTCCGCTGCACCTGCGGCGCACCCGTCGTGGAGTACAGCGGCTGCGCGATCGCGCCTGCCGGGGCACCCGCCGGAAGCACCGGGCCGTTCGAGTCCCACTGCAGCGTGGCGGCATCGACCGACGCCGACGCGATGTACATGTTCCAACGGAAGCCACCGGTCGACGCATCGCCCGGACACGCGTTGTTCCCCGGCGCGAGCGTGAGCGAGAACGTCGTGGACTGGTTGCCCGACGCGGGTGCCACCGTCTGGCCCGGCGTCGGCGCCGTGCCGGGCGGAAGCGCGGACGCCGACAGCACGCCGACGAGCGATGCGATGCACATGGCCGACGACACGACCGTCGCGGCCCGGGCCAGGTCGCGCCGGATGCGGCGCGAGCGATCGGTGGGTTGGTTCATCAGAGTTCCTCCGCCGTGAGGGGTTGGGGGTGAGGAGACGAGACGGCCGTGCCGGAGCGTCGACGTTCGGCGACCACGCCGGCCAGCGCGAGCAGCACTGCGCCGCCGCCGAGCACCCCGGCGAGCAGCAGCCATTGCGACACCCCACCCGTGTCGGTCGCGTCGATCGCACCTTCCGGTGCGTTCGGCACCCGCCAGCGGAATCCGGCGAGCTCGTCGCTCGGGTCGTGTTCGATCACGATCTCGGTGTCCCAGTAGTCCGCGGTCTGCCGGAAGAACGTGCAGGCGACGCCGATGCGGTAGGTGCCCGGGGGGATGTCGCCCGGCGTGTACACGCCGAACGTCAGCGCCGGGAGCGCCGGGATCAGACCGGGATCACCCGGCTTCGCGGCGACCTGGGTGAACTGGTGCGCGAATGGGCGAGTGTCGAACGCGAACAGCGGGAACTGGTCGCCCTCCGGGCCGATGATCGTGTACTCGATCGAACCGGGGTCGTCCTCGACCGGGATCATGAAGCCCTGCACGCGCCAGTCCTCCGTCGCGGTGTCGCCGGGGCAGGCAGCGCCGTCGGGGAGATCGAGGCTGTAGAGCGTCGAGCTCGCGCCTTCCGAGAGCGGGCGCTGCTGCGGGTCGATCACGACCACGCTGCCCGCGTCACGCGGACCCAGGCCGTCCGGCAACGGCGGCACGCCGGAGGCCGCAGCGACGGATCCTCCGGCACCGGGGAGGGCAACCGCCGCGGCAGCAGCGCAGGCCACGGCCAGGGCCGACACGAGCCGGCTCCCGCGGCGTCCCCGACACGACACCGACGCGCCCGTCGATCCGAGGTCACGCATCTGCGAGCCCCTTCATGCCGGACCCGTCGGCCGTCGCCATCGCAGGCGCCCGGCGGGTTCGCTTGGTCAGCTCCAGCGCACCGAGCGCCGAGCCGAGTGCGAGCACCCCGAGGCCAGCCACGGCGAACCTGCCACTGCCGAGGTTCGCCCCGGGTGTCGTGGCGATGGTGGTGGTGGGGGCGGAGACCTCGGCCGCTGCGGCCACGCTGGTGGGCGATGCCTCCTCGCTCGGCTCCGTCGTCTCCGTGGACTCGGGCGCGGCGTCGGTGGTGGCCGGCACCGACTCGGGCGTGGTGTCCTCGGTGGCGCTCGCCACCGGTCTCGCGCCGCTCGTGCCCCCTGAGGTCTGTGGCCGACCGGCGCCGCCCGAGCTCACACCCCCGGTCGGGATGCCGGGCGACGAGGCGACCGCCGGCGACGGGGAGGCGGACGCGTTCGGCGGGAGCGTCGTCGAGGTGTTGGTGGTCGTGGGGTCCGTCGGTGCCGTGGTCGTCGGGGCGGTGAGGGTGCGGACCTGGCCGATCGCTGCCGCTGCCTTCGATCGCAGCTCGGTGGGCAGCGGGAGGTAGCCCCGCGGCAACTGCCCGACCGACGTCCCGAGCACCTGGCCCGCGCCGGTCGCGTACTCGAGGAAGGCGGCGTAGTCCGCACGCGCAGCGGCATCGAGCGCCAGCGGCCGGATGGCCGCGTAGGTCACGGTCGTCAACGGGTAGGCGCCAGGAGCATCGGCTCGAGGTGCGGGGACGAGCACGCCGCTCCCGGGGGCGGTCGTCATCGACGCGACACCGGCGGCGAGGCTGTCGACGTCGGGGGCGATGAACCGGCGCGTCGCGCCGTTGTCGCCTGCGCGGCTCAGGCGGGCCGACTGGAGGCCGAAACGGGCGGCGTTGGGCGTGTCGGTGATCGCGATCATCGCCCGCGAACCCGCGGCCTGCGGGACGTCGCGCCGCCAGTAGTCGGTGGCCGAACCGGCGTTCGGGTTGGGGACGATGCGGGCCGTGTCGTTGCCGGCACGCGTCCAGGCGGCCGTCTCGGCCATGCTCCGTGCGTAGGGCATCCAGTCGGTGCCGCACAGCCGGTTCGGGGTGACCCTGCTGTTGGGCGCCGCAGCCTGGAAGCAGTACGGATCGGCCTTGGGGAACGACGTCGGCAGCGGATCGCCGAACGCCGTACCCGAAGGGTTCGTCGCAGCGTTCGTCGAGTACGCCGGGTTCACGCGCATGCCCCACTCGTCGGGTGCGCCGGCGAGCCACGCCGCAGCCTCGGGGTCGGCGAGGATCCATTCCCACACCTGCAGCGCGGCGTCGGAGCCGCCGGTGGGCAGCTGAAGTCCTCCGAGCAGGCGGCCACTCGCCTGGAGCTGCTCGAACTCGGGGTTGAAGCGGAGGAAGTCCTCGTCCTCACCGAGCGCTCGAGGGTTCGCCGTGGACCATGGGTACCCCGGCAGCGACCCGCCGACCTCGACCTGGGTGCGGTACGACTGGGTGAGCAGCTTCGCGACCAGCCGTGGGGTGAGGTTGATCTCGGCCACTCGCACACCGGCGATGCGGCGAGCCTCGTCGGGTGCGTCGATGGTGGGCACCCGCTCGATGTTGAAGCCGATCACGACGCCGGCGACCGACACCGGCGCGTACACGACCGGGTTGGACTCGGGGACACCCGTCAGCGGCCGGGACACCACGGCGAGACCCGCTGCGCCACTGCTGTTCGACCCGAGCTGCTGGCGCGCCGAGATGTCACCGACCGCGGCGTAGGAGTACGGGGGGAGATCGGTGCCCGAGCACAGGGCGGGTTGCCAGCTCGACACGGCCAGCTGCAGCACCTCGGATCCCACGATCCTGCGGCTGTCGGCGTTGATGTCGCAGGGCGAGTCGACCGGCCGGAAGTCGAGCGGGATCGCGATCCGGTTCCGCCACACCTCGGGCGACAGCGGCGAGGAGATCACGCCGCGCTGGACCGACACGACCTCCTGCTCGTCGATGTCGGGGGTGGCGGGGTTGTCCTCGATCTCGATCAGACCCTGGTTCTCGGCGACCGGCTCGCCACGAGGGACGATCACCAGCCAGCACCTCGGCACCTTCTTGTCGCCGCCGGCGACCGCCTGTGTGCGCTGCCCGCACCCGAGCCCCGGCGCTTCGAGCCCCGTGTTCACCTGGAACAACTCGCTGCCCCGACCGTCCGGGCCGGTGCGCGCGGCGTAGATCTCGTTCGTGGTGACGATGTTGAAGAACGGGTTGAGCCAGAAGTTGCCGCCAGACACCTGGGGGTTGAACCTGGGGTCGTAGTGGCTGGTGATCACCGTGCCGTCGACGGCACGGAACGGCCGCCACACCTCACCCGTTCGCGTGTCCAGGGAACCGACGTTCGGGTCGAAGTTGGGGAGGATTCGCCGGGTGATGATCCGCGACATCGAGAAGCCGTTCGGGTAGACCGAACCACCCGGAAACGTCGGGGAACCGGCGCCCGCACCGAACTGGCACTGCTCGGGCGGCGGACCCGGGTTGCCCGCCACGGAGCCGTCGTCGTCGCCCCAGCACTGCATCACCTGCACGAAGTTGGAACCCCAGTCACCGGGTCCGGGCTTGGTGGGCGCGGCACCGCTCCACGTGATGGACACGGCCTGGTTGGAGAGCTCTCGCGTCTGGTTCACGGTGATCTCGAGGTCGGCGAACGCACCGCGCCCTCGCACCGTGACCTGCGACGGTGTGGCGGGAAGCGACGTGTCGGTGCCCTGGCTCCCGGCGACCGGGTTCGCGGCGGCGAGCGGCGGAGGAGCGCTGCCGGGCATCCACGCCATCACCGCCCCGACGACGATCAGCGGCCCGGCCAACCAGGCCCGCAGGCGCTCGCCCCGGGTGGGTGGCCGACGGGCCACGTGTCGGCGACCCGGATTCACGTCGGAACGCTCCCGGAGAAGCGCCGCCAGGCGAGCGCAGGGACGATCACGGCGGCGAGCACGAGCGCGGCGACGAGGACGAGGAAGGCGATCGACGCATCCCACGGTGTGGTCTCGGGAATCACGGTGGAGGCGACGGCTCCGACCGCAGCGGCACCCGCAACCTGGCCGGGTGCGGCCGTCTGGTTGCAGCCGATGCCGGTGGAGGGATCGCACGTCGGCGCACCGGCGACGAGGCCGGTCTCCGGGTCGACGACTCCGAGCGCCGGGTCGATCACGCCGCCGTTCACGGGATCGATCACGCCTCCGGTCGCCGGGTCGGTCACCGCACCGGTCACCGGGTCGACCACGCCGGTCGCGGTGTTCCCACCGGTCGCGGTGTTCCCACCGGTCGCGGTGTTCCCACCCGTCGCGGTGTTCCCACCCGTCGCGGTGTTCCCACCCGTCGCAGTGTTCCCACCCGTCGCAGTGTTCCCACCCGTCGCGGTGTTCCCACCCGTCGCAGTGTTGCCGCCCGTCGCCGGGGCGTTGCCGCCCGTCGCAGTGTTGCCGCCCGTCGCCGGGGCGTTGCCGCCCTGCGCAGCCGCGGACACGGCCGTCGGCACGTTCGCGAGTCCGGCGGTGCCGTCCGGGCACTGCAACGGTCCCTTGGCGTCGCAGGCCTTCGGCTGCGGCGCGTTGCGGGCGAGCACGTTCGTGCCGTCGGCACTGAACGTCGGGTTCGCGCACTGCCGGATGTCGATCGTCTGCACCTCGACGCCCGGGATCTTGCGGATCTGCTCGAAGCTCGCCTCCACCAGGTTCACCGGCATCGGCGAGTAGCCGAGCGAAGCGGACGACTGCTGCGCCTGGCACATCGCGTAATAGGCGAAGGCGCCGAGGGTGCGGCCCTTCGCCTCGTTGAACTGGCCGCCGATCTTGGTGGGCAGGATCAGGTACGAGTACGACGCGAGCTGGTAGCTCCGCGGGTCGGTGTCGGTGTACACCCCGCTGAGGTCCTGGGTGAGGTACTTGGCCGGGTTGCTCTCGTCGGTGTTGATGCGAGCCTTCAGCAGCGACACCGCCACGTTCTCGGGTGTCGGCTCGGTGTAGAAGCCCGCTGCGTTCAGCAGCTTCACGACCGGGAACTGGGTTCCGAGCGCGTACGAGTAGTTCACGTAGCCGATCGCGCCCTCGGCGAAGCCCTGGCTCACGTACCCGGACACACCGAGGTCGCCGTTCTGGGCGATCATGCCGGGAATCGTGGGGTAGAACGAGGTCTGACCGCAGGCCGGCGCACGGCCCGATCGCTCGCAGTACGCCTGCCAGATCTGCGGGTGACGGTCGATCATCCAAGCCGTCAGCTGCGCCGTCGAGCCGGATCCCTCGGAGCGCACCACCGGCACGATCGGACGAGCCGGCAACGTGAGCCCGGGGTTGTCGGCGACGAGCGCCGGGTCGTTCCACGTGGTGATCGCGCCGGTGAAGATCTTCGCGACGTTCTCGCCCGACAACCGCAGGTTCGTGACCCGCTGGCCGTTGATGCGCAGGTTGTACATGAACGCCGTGCCACCGGCCGTGACCGGCATGTAGGCATAGCTGCCCGGAGCCGGGTTCTCCGGCGCCGAGCCGTCCTCGGGATTGAACTGGAACGGGATGTCGGAGGCGGCGAAGTCGACCGTGCCGTTGAGGAAGTTCTTGCGGCCGGCGGTGGAGCCGGTGGGGTTGTAGTCGACGGTGATGCCGAACTGCTGGACGTTCACGCGCATGTCGTCGATCGCGTTCGCCGACCACGACGAACCCTCGCCGGAGATGCGCTGGAAGTTGGCTGCCTGGGTGACCGGTGTGGAACCGGCGAGGCCGAGGGGCACCACGACCATGAGGACGGCGGCGACCAGCAGCTGCCAGCGCTCGCGGGGGGTGTGACGAACGGTGAGGGGGCGGATCACGTTCTGACCTCCGGGACGGCGACGGGGGATTCGACGTGCTCGCGTCGGCGCTCGATGCGGTCGAGGTCGTCGAGCGACTGGGCCGCGCGACGACGCACCTGACGCTTCGACAGGCGTCCCGCAGGACGCCCACCGAGGATGCGAGCGATGGAGAAGAGGACGAGCACGAGCACCATCAGCACCGCCGCGGCACCGAAGCCGCGCGCGATCTGGTTGGGTTGCGGCGAGCTCACGAGCTTGAACGCGGCGAGCGGCAACGAGACCATCGCGTTCGACAACGGGTTGACGTTGAGGGTTCCGGTGTAGCCGGCGGTGAGGAGCACCGGCGCGGTCTCGCCGATGCCGCGTGCCACACCGAGGATCACCGAGGTGGTGAGGCCCGAACGGGCGGTCGGCAGCACGACGTGCCACACGGTGCGCCACTGCGGCGCGCCCAACGCCGCGGCCGCCTCACGGAGGCTGCCCGGCACGAGACGCAACACCACGTCGGCGGAGCGGATGATGATCGGCAGCATCATGATGCTGATCGAGATCGACGCCGCCAGGCCCGAGCGCTCGAAGCCGAGCACCAGGATCCACGTCGCGAAGATGAAGAGACCGGCCACGATCGACGGCAGTGCGGTCATCGCCGTGACGATGGTGCGGACGAAGCCGGCCGCCTTGCTGCGGCTCTCGTTCAGGAACACCGCACACGTGAGCGCCAGCGGCACGGTGAACACCAGCGACAGCGACGTCTGGATGACCGTGCCCATGATGGCGTGGAACACACCGCCCTTGTCGAGCGGATCCAGCGGCCCGGTCGTGCTGAGGTCCTGGGTGAAGAAGTTCACCCGAGGGGTCGGGATCGGCCCGAACCACCCGCTGAACATCGCCGGCCAAGCACGGTACACCACGAACACGATCACCGAGCCGAGCGCGAACAGCGCGAGGCAGGCGGCGGCGGCGAGCAGCACCGTCATGGTGCGGTCGACGATGGCCGGGCCGTTCTCGGTGAACGACGCCATGACCGCCGACATCGCGACGAACACGGCGAAGAACGTGACCGCGAATCCGAACGCCCCGGACAACGGGGTGAGTCGGCCGAACAGCAGCAGCGTGATGCACAGGCTGCTCACCGTCACGCCGGCGAGGGTGAGCGCGTCACGACGCGACCACCCGCTGATGCGGCGCGGCACGGGCGGCGGACCCACGGCCTCCTGCGTGCGCGGCAGGACGGTGCGGGGGTGCGCCGGTGCGGTGGGCCGGGGCGAGCCGACCGGGACCTCAGCCTGGAGGTCGTCGGGGAAGGTGGTGCTCATGCTTCGCTGCTCGCTCCCGAACGCGACCTCGCGACGAACCACGAGGCCGTGAAGTTCACGACGAGGGTGACCAGGAACAGGGCGAGCCCTGCCGCGAACAACGCCGACAGGCCGAACTCCGACGACTCGGCGTACCGCGAGGCGATGAGGGCCGAGACCGAGTTGCTCCCCGCTTCGAGGACGTGGAAGTTGATGTCGAACCGGGGCGAGATGATGAGCAGCACGGCGATCGTCTCGCCGAGCGCACGGCCGAGCCCGAGCATCGTGCCGCCGATCATGCCGCCGCGGCCGAACGGCAGCGTGACCACGCGCATCATGCCCCAGCGGGTGGAACCCAGTGCGAAGGCACCTTCGCGCTCTCCGGGCGGAACCTGCGAGAACACCTCGCGCATCACCACGCACTGGATCGGCATCACCATCATCGCCACGACCACACCGGCCACGAACGACGAGGCGGTGTACACCGAGGCGCTCGCGAGCGGGCTGGTGGGGTCGGCACCGTCGACGGAGAAGAACGGCAACCAGCCGAACCACGTGTTCAACCACCGCGAGATCCCGATCACCTGGCCCTGCATGAGGTAGAGACCCCACAGTCCGTACACCACGCTCGGCACGGCCGCCATGAGGTCGACGAGCGAGATCAGCCACGACCGCAGCCACGTGGGTGCGACCTCGGCGATGAACAGCGCCGTCGCAACCGAGATCGGCAGGGCGATCGCGACGGCGACCAGGGCGATGAGCACCGTGTAGAGCAGCACCGACGCGATGCCGAACTCGCCGCGGTCGGGCTCCCACGAGGTCTCGGTGAGGAACGAGGCGCCGACGGCCTCGAGTGACTGGAGCGCCTCGAGCGTGAGGAACAGGCCGACGGCACCCATGAACACGAGCACCAGCAGGCCGCTCGTCGAGGTGATCCCGTCGAAGATGCGGTCGCTCGGACCCTTTCGGATCGTGAGCCCGCGCGGCGAACTCGTGTCGGCGCCCGCGTCGAGGCGCTCGGAGGTGGTGGTGGTCATCGTCGTGTCCTCCGTGCGACGTTCAGACCAGCCAGGCGGCGAGCACGACCAGGGCGATCACCATGGTGACACCGATGAGCATGACGTCGAGGTGCTTGGCGCTCGACCAGAACGACGCCTTCGGCGGCGGTGCCACGGGCTCGTGGTGCCGCATGCCCTGGTCGCGGATGAGGGCCGCGATCATCGTGCCGAACACACGGGCGAAGGACTCGGCGTCGATCTCCACCTTGATCGGCTCGTTCGGCACGATCCTGGCCGGCACGGACGCAGGCCCCGTCGTCGGGGGCGGCGTCGACGGAGGAGCGATGTCGGCGACCGGTGGGGGTGGCGGGGTGGACGAGGTGCCGGTCGGAGCCCAGATGTCGTACTCGGGTGCCAGCGATGCCGCAGGTGCGTCCTCGACCGGGAGGACCACCGGCGGGATCGTGGACGCCGCGGCCGCCGCACGCTCGGCGGCCTCACGCTCCGCAGCCTCACGCTCCGCAGCCTCACGCTCCGCAGCCTCACGCTCCGCCGCCTCACGCTCCGCCGCCTCACGCGCCGCGAGCTCACGAGCTGCTGCTTCACGGGCTGCCGCCTCACGCGCCGCCGCTTCGCGCTCCGCGGCCTCACGTTCCGCGGCCTGACGTGCGAGCAGTTCGCGCTCCGCCGCCTCACGCGCCGCTGCGTCGCGAGCTGCCGCTTCGCGAGCTGACGCCTCACGCTCGGCCTCGCGCACCTGCGCCTCGGCGCGTTCGACCATGTCGGCTGCAACACGGCGGGCCTCGGCCACGTCCGCCGCCACCTCGGCGCGGACGGCGGCGAGCTCGGCGTCGAGCTGCTGCCGCCGCTGGTCGACGAGGTGTTCGAGGCGCGCCACGAGCTGAGCCCGAGCTCCGGCCGGGTCCGCCGCCGCCTCGGCTCGCTCGGCCTCCTCGGCCTCGTGCAGCGCCGCGCGGAGGCGGAGCGTCTGTCGCGCCAGCTCGGCCCGCGAGGCGAGCCCCCGGTGCTCCGTGGTCGTGTCGTTGGGGGACGTCACGACGACCACCCCTGGGGCGGCGGCAGCGGCACGGGACCAGCCGAGCGAACGGCCTGTGCCCGACGCTCGATCTCCGCCGCGCGTCGAGCGGCCTCCGCACTCGTCTCGTCGATCTCCCGACGCGCCTGCTCGCGGATCCGCACCACCTCGAGCTCGTGCAGCCGCACCATCTCCGCGAGACGTGTCTGCGACTGCTGCACGATCTGCTGCAGCGCCTCGTTCGCCTCGGCCATGCGCCGCTTCGACGCCTCGGCGCGCTGCACCGCCTGGTGCAGCTCCGCCTCGAGGCGGCCGTGGTCGACCTCGGAACCGTTCGGGGCGATGGCCCCGACGGCGGGCGGCGGGCTCATCCGATCCACGCCATCACCGCGGTGAGTGCGGTGGTGGCCGCCACCATCGGCAGCACCGTGCGGGTGACGAGACGGCGGGCTGCGCTCTCCTCGGTCTCCGGCGCGGCGAGGTGCCACTCGAGCACCTCGAGGCCGGCGATCAGCTCGTCCGCGGCCCGGGGCCGCAGCCCGATGAACAGGTCGTCACCGCGTCCGTCCGGGGCGACGTCCGCCTGCGGATGCTCGTGCGCCGCCGACCGCAGTGCGTCCGCCAGGGAGGCGAGCACCTCGTCGAGGTTGGTCACGTCGGCCTGGTCGAGGGCGAGCACCAGGTCGGCCCGAAGCGGAGATGCCACGGCCGGCGCCGGCCACGAGGTCGCGGTCTCGCTGCCCGCCGAGTTCGGGGGCGGCAGCAGCGTGGGCGCAGGCGTCCCCGCCGGAGCGATCGGCAGCACGCCGGGCGGCGGCAGCGTCGGGACACCGCTCGGCGCCGCGGCGATCGCCGTCGGAGCCGCGATCGGAGGCGGCAACGCGGCGGCGGCTCGGGACGCGGTCGCTGCGGCTCGGGCCAGCATCTGCTCGCCGTGCCGGTTGGTGGTCGCCCACCAGTCGTCGAGCAGGTTCGCCAGCTCCCGCTGCGCCACGATCAGGTCGGCCGAGGCACGCTCCACGAACGGATCGCCGGCCCGCACGTGCTCGTCACCCACCCGAGCGTCGAAGGTGGCGAGGCGCATGAGGATCGCCCGCTGCGCATCGAAGAACTGCTGGGTGAGGCGGGCATGACCGGCCATGGAGAACGATACGCGGCTCGACGCGCCGGACATCCGGGTGCTGGCGGAACGGATGCGCTCCACCAGTGCGACCTGCTCCTCGCGGAGCTCGTCGAGGATCTCGGCGACCTCCGGCGCGACGGTGACGTCGGGCTTGACGCGTGCATGGACTGCATCGGTCTTCACAGGTCGGGAAGCTACGAGTCGAGGATGACGCCCAGCTGAACACAAGGCGAACCGGACGGGTCAAGGTCGTGAAAGCGTCACGACGACCTCGGAGCGTGGCCGCGACAGCACCCGCACGGGCGGCGACGGACCGGTTGCCGGCGTCGCCGTCGGGACGGCCCGAGTCCGCCCCGGACTCGTTCCGGGTTCAGCCCGGGCGCGGCCAGGGACCCGCGGCCGGGTCGATCGTCGCCCGGAAGCCGGCGGGCAGCAGCGGTCCGCGCGACCGACGGCTCAGACCGAGCTCCCGGTCGGCCCCGGCCATCCGCGCGTACGTCCACACACCGAGCAGCACGATCACGAGGCTGATGAACAGCAGGTACAGCGGCATCACCAGCAGCACCGAGTCGAACGACCGGCGGTTCACCCAGCCCATCGTCACCAGGTACACGGTCACCACCGCGGCGACCGGAAGAACGTCGAGTGGGCGTGCATGATCTCGCGGTGCACGCGGGTGCGCAGCACGTGGCACGCACCCGACACGATCCACGGCATCAGCACCCGCAGCCGCGTCGCTGTTCGATACTCGTCCACCTGGAGCCGCTCGATCAGCTTCGTCCGGTTCTGCGCCTCGACGAGCCGAACGGACGCCGCGTCGAACGCCCCCTCCTCCAGCGCGCCCACCGACGAGCGAACACGCCGCAGCGCTGATGGTCGTCGACTGCTCCCGCCCGAGGAGTCGCACGCTGACGTCGGCCATGTCCAGCCGACGACGTCGAGGAGTCGGTTCCGCCTGCATGCCGCGGTTGTCGTCGGTCGAGCCGCTCGGGTCCTTGACGAACACCTCACGCTGCGAGGTCGAACCCCCCAGACAGGGGGCCTCACGGGTCGATCCGCCTGACGAGGAGCGGGTCAGACGCGAGCCCCGGTCGGCAGCAGGCTCGGCCGGAGCAGGGGCCACGACCTCCGATCGCAGCGCCACGAGCGAGCTGTGCTCACATCGCGAGCATGAGCCAGGACGACTCCTCCCCCACCTCCAGCGCCACCGGCGCGCTCGCCGGACAGCACGTGCTCGTGACCGGCGGTGCGTCCGGCATCGGTCGGGCGTGCGCCGAGCGGTACCGCGCCGAGGGCGCCACGGTGTACGTGGCCGACCTCCACCCGTCGTCGAGCGACGAGATCCTCCTCGACGTGGCCGACCCCGACGCGTGGAACGCGCTCGCCGAGTCGCTGCCGCCGCTCGACCTGGTGCACCTCAACGCCGGCATCACCACACCCGGGCGCCAGAGCCTGATGAGTGACGTCACCGTGCCGCTCAGCGACGTCACCGACGAGGCGTACCGGGCGATCATGGGCGTCAACCTCGACGGCGTGTTCTTCGGGGTGCGGGCCGTGCTGCCGAAGATGGTCGAACACGGCGGCGGTCAGATCCTCGTCACGGCGTCGATGGCCGGGCTCGCCGGGATGCCGGGCGACGTGGCCTACACGGCCAGCAAGCACGCCGTCGTCGGCCTCGTGCGCTCGCTCGGTGCCACCCTCGACGCCCACGGCGTGTGCATCAGCGCCATCTGCCCCGGGTTCGTGGCCACGCCGCTGGTGCCCGAGAACGCTCGCGGGTTCATCCGCGAGATGGGCATGCCGGTGATCGAACCGTCGCAGGTGGCCGAGGCGGCGATGCAGGCGCTCGCCGCCCGCTCCAACGGCTCGCAGTGGATGGTGTGGGGCGACACGATCCGCCCCTACGAGATGCCCGAGCTCGGCCTGCGCTGACGCGCTGACCCGGTCGTCGCCGACCGGCGTCGCCACACCTCAGCGACGCGATCCGGGCGATCGCATGGTTACATCGTGTCCATGACCTCTGCGTCGACGGCCCCACTGTTCAACCCGTTCGATCCGGCGTTCCGCGCCGATCCGTACCCGTTCTACGACGTGCTCCGCACACAGGACCCGGTGCACGTGTCGCCCCTCGGCTTCACGGTGCTCACCCGCTACGAGGACATCGCCCGAGCGCTGCGCGGCGCCGAGTTCGCCCGCGACATCGAGGCACACACCCCTCCCCCGGTCGACCCGGTCCGGCTCCGCCGGCGTGAGAACTTCCAGCGCCGCATCGCCGAGGGCCGCACGTCGAAGTCGATCCTCAACCTCGACCCGCCCGATCACACCCGCCTGCGCCGCCTCGTCACCCAGGCGTTCACACCGTCGGCGATCGAACGGCTCCGCCCACGCGTGCAGCAACTCGTCGACGACGTGCTCGACCGCGCCGCCGAGCGCGGCTCGATCGAGCTCGTCGAGGAGCTCGCCTTCCCGGTGCCGTTCCAGGTGATCAGCGATCTGCTGGCGCTGCCCACCGACCGCACCGACGAGGTGCGCGACTGGTCGCAGTGCCTCACCGCGTCGCTCGAACCCACCGCCGACGAGGCCACCCTCGACGCCTCGGAGGCCGCGGCGATGCAGATGGGCAACTACCTGCGCGAGGTGGTCGAGCACCGCCGCCGCAACCTCGGTGACGACCTGCTCTCCGGGTTGTTGCAAGTGGAAGAATCCGGCGACCGGCTGACGACGGCCGAACTGCTGTCGTTCGTGGTGCTGCTGTACGTGGCCGGCCACGAGACCACCGTGAACCTCATCGGCAACGGCACCCTCGCCCTGCTCCGCCACCCCGACCAGCTGCGCCTCTGGGCCGAGAACCCGGGCATGGACGCACAGGCGATCGACGAGCTGCTCCGCTACGACGGTCCGGTGCAGCAGACGGTCCGCGTGCCGTTGCAGCCGGTGCGCTTCGGGGACGTCGAGGTGCCGGCGAACACGATGGTGATGACGGTGGTCGGTGCGGCCAACCACGACCCGGCCGTGTTCGACGACCCGCACACGCTGCGCCTCGACCGACCGAACGCCCGCAACCACCTCGCGTTCGCGGCCGGCGTGCACTACTGCCTGGGCGCATCGCTGGCGAAGCTCGAGGCGTCGGTCGCGATCGGTTCCCTGATCCGCCGCTTCCCCGACGTCGAGCTCGCCGGTGAGCCCCGGTGGCGCGACCGCCTCACCATCCGCGGCGTCGACCACCTGCCGCTCACCACCCGCTGACGTCGAGGCGGCGCTCCACGGCGGCGGATGAGAATCCTCTCATCCGGCTCTCATCCGGATCGTCCGCGCGGGCGGCATCCTGTGGGGCGTGTCCCGTCCGTCGCTGCTCGCCGCCGTCACCGTGAGCACGGTGGTCGTCACCGTGTCCGGCCTGGTCACGCTCTCCGCAGCACGAGCGACGGCCCCGGCGGTCGCCCCCGTCCGACTGCCCGCCGGGTCGGTCACGAACACCGGCGGCACGCCGTCGGTGGCACCGCCGGCCACACCCGCGACCGCCGCGTCCGACCCGGCGAACATCGGCTCCGCGGGCCCGGACGGTGCCGGTGACGGTGTGGGGACCGCCACGTCGGCCACGGCCGCGACGGTGACCACGACCACCGTGCCGGCCGCACCGCCCACCTCGCCGTCGTCGACCGCGCCCGCGCCGGCCGCGCCGGCCACGTCGAGGCCCGTGGCCACGGTGCTCGTCCCCGTGCGGACGTACGACGACGGCGACGACGGCGACGACGGCGACGACGGCGACGAGGACGACGAGGACGACGAGGACCGGGACGACGACGAGGACCGCGACGACGGCGGAGACGGGAACGGCGACGAGGACCGGGACCGCGAGGACCGGGACGAGGCGGACGGCAGGCGCGACGACCGGGATCGCGCGTCCGACGAGCAGGGTGGCGAGACGGACGGCGACCGCGACGATGGATGACCCGGCCCCGCGTCGTCCGAGCCGGCTGCGCAGCGTCCGCGCCCGGCTCGTCGTCGGTGCGGCCGTGCTGCTGACCACCGCCTTCGCCGTCGCCGTGGTCGCGCTGCGCGAGGTGCTGCACCTGCGCGTCGACGACCGGATCGAGCAGGAGCTCGCCCGCGAAGCCGAGGAGCTCCGACTCCTCGCCGTCGCGGAGGACCCGGCCTCGGGGTCACCCGCCTACGTCGGACCCGAGGCGCTGCTCACCGCCTTCCTCGAACGCAACGTGCCCAGCCCGTCCGAGGCGTTCTACGCGTTCGTCGACGGGCGTCCGCTGCTGTCGTCGTTCGACGCACCGACCTCCGTGCTCGACGACCCGGCGCTCGTCGCGGCGTGGACGTCGGCCGAGCAGCCGTACCGCGACGACCTCACCAGCGGAGGTCGCGACCTGCGGATCCTCGTGACGCCGCTGATCGCTGACGACACCACCCTGGTCGGCACGCTGGTGGTGGCCGTCGACCCCGAGGACGAGTTGTCCGAGGTCGACCGCAACCTCGGTGCCCTCGTCGTCGTGGCGCTGCTCGTCACGGCGCTCGGCACGGTGGCCGCGTGGACCATCGCCGGTCGCGTCCTGCGCCCGGTCCACGAGCTCACCGCCGCGGCGCGCGCCACCGGCGCGGGCGAGCTCGGCCGGCGCATCGACGTCGCCGGCCACGACGAGCTCGCCGAGCTGGGCCACACGTACAACGAGATGCTCGACCGGCTCGAGCGCACCTTCCGCGACCAGCGCGCCTTCCTCGACGACGTCGCCCACGAGCTGCGCACCCCCATCACCATCGTGCGCGGCCACCTCGAGCTGCTCCCCGACGATCCCGCTCAGCGCGCCGCCACCCTCACGCTGGTGTCCGACGAACTCGAGCGGATGACCCGCTACGTCGACGACCTCCTCACCGTGGCTCGCGCAGGGCGGCCCGACTTCCTGCGGGTCGAGCTGGTCGACGTGGCCGACGTGCTCGACGGTGCCCTCGAGCGCGCCCGTGCGATGGCGACCCGCTCGTGGGAGCGCAGCCCGGCGCCCCGTGCGGGAGAGTTGCTCACCGAAGCCGACCCCGACCGGTTGCTCCAGGCGATGCTCGCCCTGCTCACCAACGCCGTCCAGCACACCACCGACGGCGACCGGATCGTGGCCGGAGCCACCGCCGGCCCGGACTCGATGGCGCTGTGGGTGGCCGACCACGGTCCCGGCGTCGATCCCGACGACCGCGATCGGCTCTTCGAACGCTTCTCGCGAGGTCCCGTGAGCACCGACCGCCGACCCGACGGCACCGGCCTCGGACTCGCGATCGTGGCCGCCATCGCCGCCGCCCACGGCGGCCGCGCCGACGTCGTCGACACCCCGGGCGGAGGCGCCACCTTCCGCATCCACCTCCCCCGTCGCATCCTGGAGGAACCCGCATGACGCGCATCCTGATCGCCGAGGACGAACCCGGCATCGTGTCGTTCCTGGAGAAGGGACTGCAGGCGGCCGGCTACACCACGCTCGCGGTGACCGACGGCATCGACGCGCTCTCCCTCGCACGCGACGAGCACTTCGACCTGCTGCTGCTCGACCTCGGCCTGCCCAACATCTCCGGCCACGAGGTGCTGCGGCGGATGCGATCCCGGGGCGACCGCATGCCCGTGATCATCCTCACGGCTCGCACCGGCGTCGACGACACCGTGGCGGGCCTGGAGGGCGGCGCCGACGACTACGTCACCAAGCCGTTCCGCTTCGAGGAGCTGCTCGCACGGGTGCGGGTGCGCCTGCGCGACGTCGACACCGGCACCTCCACGGTGCTGCGCGCCGGGGCGCTCACGCTCGACGTGCACACGCGCCGGGCCACCAACGGCGATCAGTTCGTGGAGCTCACCGCGCGCGAGTTCGCGCTGCTCGAGACGCTCATGCGCCACGCCGGTCAGGTGATGAGCCGGGAGCAGCTGCTGAGCCACGTGTGGGGCTACGACTTCGACCCCGGATCGAACGTGGTCGACGTGTACGTCCGCTACCTGCGCCGCAAGCTGGGCGACGACGTCGTCGACACCGTGCGGGGCATGGGATACCGACTGCGCGTCTGACCCGCGGCGTTCTCATCGGGCTCGTCGGCCGCTCATCGGCTCATCGGCCGCTCATCCGGCTCTCATCCGGCTCTCATCCGGCTCTCATCCGGCTCTCATCGGACTCTCATCCGCCACGTCGATGCTGGCGACGTGCTCGAGCTCGACGATCCCCTGCTGCCCGCAGCCGTCCACCTCGTCGGCGACGACGCACACGACGTGGTCGGCAGCGTGCTGGCAGCGGCCGGCGGCCGGCTGGTCTCGCTCGACGCCGCGCAGGTCGCGTACCGACCGGGGCGCGAGATGGTGGTGCAGTACCGCGCGGCGGTCGCCTGGAGCGACGGTCGGGAGACGACCGAGCTGATCCTCGCCGGCGCGACCCCCGACGGCGCACCGGCCGGAACCGTCACGGTTCGCGCCGACGACGGCGGGACGGCGCTCGAGGTCGGGGTGTGGCGGTACCCGTTCGACCCCGAGCTCCCGGGGCTCGCCGGCGCGGTCGACGCCTCCCGCGTGGCGAGGCTGCTGGGAGCCACGACCGCCCCGACCCTGGACGTCGTGTCGTACCGGCCGTGCCGTCGGGCGGTGATCCGCGCCGAGTGGCTCGACGACACCGGCGCGGCCGTGCCGGTGTACGTGAAGGTGGTGCCGCCGTCGCGGACCGCCTCGATCGTGCGACGCCACGAGGTGCTCCGCACCGCCGGCATCCCCGCGCCCGAGGTCGTCGCCCATGACGCGGACCTCGGGTTGGTCGCGCTGTCGGCACTCCCCGGCCGCGACCTGCGCGACCAGCTGGTCGCCGGCGGGCCGCTGCCCGACCCGGCCGAGCTCGTCTCACTCGTCGACCGGATCGCGGAGGTGACCGTCGACCTCGACGTCGCCGACGGCCGGCACACCGGCCGGTCCCGAGCCGACCTCCTCGCCGCGGCACCGAAGCATGCTGCTGCGCTCGCGCACCTGCTGCCCGGCCTGTCGGAGCGACTCGGCCACCTCGTCGCGCGCCTGTCGGACGTGCCACGGCGACCCGCCACCGACACCATCCACGGTGACCTCCACGAGGCGCAGGTTCGGGTGGACGCAGTCGG
>Ga0315901_10002027_pt1 | contig 28506 bp, 35 predicted proteins | sample LakEriMetagenome_10_FD_203761 | JGI IMG/M metagenome (GOLD analysis project Ga0315901, IMG submission 203761) | Freshwater fungal communities from buoy surface, Lake Erie, Ohio, United States - Buoy 2 MA116 | ecosystem: Environmental > Aquatic > Freshwater > Lake | place: USA: Lake Erie, Ohio...
CCAGCGGCATTCATGCTCGCCACAGTGATTACTACATTCGCCGTGTGCGGAACGATAACAAAGACCCTATCACAGCCTTTCTACAAGGTCAGGGAGTACCTTCAGAAGCGGATGTGATGAAGCCTCACGATACAACTATCTTTAGCTTTCCTATGAAGGCTCCAGACGGTTGTGTTACACGAGATGAGTTGGACTCTTTCACTCACCTTAAGTTGTGGCTAACCTATCAACGTCACTGGTGTGAGCATAAGCCCTCAGTAACTGTGTATGTCAAGGAAGCAGATTGGCCCTCAGTTGGTGCTTGGGTGTGGGAACACTTTGATGAGATTAGCGGCATTAGTTTCCTACCGTGGGACGGTGGTAGCTACAAGCAAGCCCCTTATGAAGAGATTGATAAGGAAACTTATTTGAAGTTGAAAGAGGCTATGCCTGTGTCTGTTGATTGGGAGACATTCCTAGAATATACAGACAACGTTGAAGGTGCTCAGCAACTAGCGTGTGTCGCTGGTGTCTGTGAAATCTGAAGATGAGTTACTAATAGCTGAAGCGTTAGGGGGGAGTCAGGAAGCTTTCTCCTCCCTAACAACTAAATATTGGAAGCGTATATTTAGTTTCTTACGTAAGAGGGTTAACGACAATGCACTAGCAGAAGATTTAACCCAAGATACGTTTGCCGCAGCCTTTAGGTATCTCAAGACGTTTCGTGGTGATAGTCAGTTCTATACTTGGCTATGTACAATTGCCATCAACAAGGCCTCTAGAAGGCCGTTTGAGAGCATAAAAACAGAAGTTGATAGTGTGACTAGTGTTACCCCTGAAACCCTGTTAAATACGAAGCAAGAGTTTCACCAGTTGCTAGACATGATAGGTGATTTACCAGAAAAACAACGTAAAGCACTGTATATGAAACATGCTCAAGGAATGTGCTACAATGACATTGGTGTAGCCCTTGCATGTAGTTCTAAACATGCTAAAAACTTGGTGTACAAAGCTAAGAAAACTTTGAGGAGTAGGTATGAGCAGTAATGAAGAGAGTTACCGAATGATGGAGGCACTAAGACGCTATATGCGGCTTAAGGTGTACGAGACAGATAAGACAGTGGAAATTGTCTTACAGTTTAAGACAGAAGACGGTAAGGTGCATCAGATTTGTAACAGCTTTATGGAGAAATCAAATGGAAGTTGATGTGATTGAAGAACACGAAGATGGCAGTGCAACAGTGGTGTTAAAAGACATTGAACCCCGCATGATGCAGTTGTTGTTACAAGAGGGTCTTATCTCATTGATGAAACGAGAGATTGATCGTCTAGAGAAAGAAGACAAGATTCCAGCTTTACTAAAAAGGAACCCTGATGCAGTATGATGAAGTTATGGCTACTCAATATGGTGGCAACCACTACAAAGACCGTGCCATTCAGCCTTGGGAAGTGTGGGAAGCGTATGATATGAATGGTTGGGAAGCTAGTGCCCTTAAATACTTGCTACGCTACAAGGATAAGGGTAAGCCACTAGAAGACTTACATAAGTGTATGCATAACATTCAGTATCTAATTGCTAAGGAGGAACGTAAAATTAGAGCAAAAGAGAATACTAGTAATGTTATGGAACACATGAAAATGATGTTAACTAAATGAAGAAAGGGGCGCAATGCCCCTTTTCTTATTTATATTTACCTTTTAATTCTTCAATGTAGTCTTTGATGGGTTTGTTAAGGTGTGGATTAGTCTTTAATGCAGCACCTTTAAATCCAAGTGTCTGAGCTAAGTTACGTGTAGGGTCAGCACGTAATACTTTTAATGCTCCCGCAGCCCCAAGTGCATGTGCAAGATGAATGCGAGATTCAGTAGGTACAAAACCAGACTTTTGTAAACTAGCCTCATTCTTCTTAATCAGTACATCAAATAGTTTGTCCTGTGCTTCAGGACTAAACACATCCTTATCAGATAAACCAGCATCTTTCAAATTATCTTTGATAGTGCCTGACAAAAACTGATACTTACCAACAGCCCCTTTGTTTTGTTTACTACGTTCTTCACTAAGTTTCAACACTTCTGCAATTGGAAGTTGTGAGATGTTTTTACCACCATACTTAGTAGGGATAGATTTATCTCCACCCTTACCACCGTAGCCAAACACGGCATCATATCCAGCTTCACCACCCTCACTCTTACCAATAACTTCTTTAAACCTCTCTACAGGGGTTTTCTTAACCTCTACTTTGGCAGGAGTTTCTAAAGGTGCAACTTGTTGTTGCTGTCCCCCTCGTAACTTAGACAAAGCAGACTCAAAACTAAAGTCACTAACAGTAGTCCTAACTTTCGATAAAGCTTGTTCAAAATCAAATTCCATAGTTATTCTCCGATTGTATAACCAGATTTAATTGCACGATCAATTACAACATCACGACCTACACCTTGCTGTTCAGCCATACGATCAATTTCTGTCTGGGACACAACTTTTTGATTTGGTGTTGTTGTAGATTGAGTAGCAGGTGTAGTAGTAGTTTGAACAGCAGTAGAGGCTGCGTTAGCAAACGAAGCTGTGAAACTATCACTCACCATACCTTCTTTGTTGAATGTTTCTATAAATTGTTTACGTAACTTTTCAATAGGTTCTTTTGTAATCTGTGATTGAATACGTAATACATTATCAACTTGTGCTAGTTGACTATTTAATTTAGTGGGCTTAATATCGGCTCTAATATAGTCTTTTAGTCGTGCTTGTTCTTGTGCTGTTGCACCGTCTTTAGGTAACACTGTTGTCTGCACACGTAGCTGACTAGTACCCCTGTCATCCACAAACTTTATATCTCTACCCTTGCTGTTAGGAGGCGGGTTTTGAGACTTTAAGTTATTAAACTCTGTTTTAGCAATGTTACCATAGCCATTTTGACCATATACAAACAATTGTCCTTGATATGTTGTACGTTCTTTTAATGCCGACATTTCTTCTGTGGGCACTTTACTCATAGCATTTGTTACTGTGGTAGGTGCTTTAAAGAACAAATCAGCGTTAGCAGCGATAGACATACCACTAGTTACCATTGAAAAAACATCATCTTGGGTAATGACTTCATTCTTTAGTAGTTTGTTAGTAAGTTTATCTTGTACTTGTTTAAAGTTTATTAACGCAGCCGCTGATTGCGATACTGTTTTTGGTACAGACGTAACATTATCTTGTAAATAAGTGTCTACTTCTTTAGACAAAGTAATCCACTCTTGTTCCGGTACACCACGCATTGCAGCAGAAGACAGCTTACGAAGGTATTGTAACTGAGCTACTGCTTTAGGATACCGTGCTACAGTGGTACTAAAAGTTTTTTCATCACTTACTAGTAATTCCTGTACAACGTTAGGTGGAATTTGCAGTGTCTCACCAATAGTTCGTACAAGTGTTAAACGTTGCTGTGCTGTTTTAGTATAATCATCAGAAGACATTAACGCCAACAATGGAGCAGTTGCTTCAGTTGTATAATACTTACGGCTATTTTGATACCATGATTCTAAGTCAGAACGTGCTTGACGGGCCATAGCAGGATCAACAACACCGTTGGAAATAGCGGTTTGTAGTTTTGTATTAGCATCTGTGTATTCTGTTTCTAACAAACTTAAAATACCAGCTTGAGATTCTGCAATAACTTTCTGAAATTGAGGACTAGTTCTAATGTTATCCGGAATAGTGTTTGCAGCAATTTGTGCTTTACTTACACCTAGCTCAGCTAATTTAGAATAAACTACACCTTGCTGTTCTAGTGTACGACTTTCAAATTTAGCAGTAGTTAAAGTAACGTAGTTTTGTAGTTGTGAACCACCTGTTTTTAAAGCCTGTTCTGCGGCAGCGCCAGCACTTTTAGTTGCTACCGCTAAATCAGCTAACCGTAAACGAGTGTCATCATCAAAAGTGTTGTACTCTTGATTTGCCCTTGTTTCTGATACGCCACCTGCTTTACGGTCTTCTACGTAAGCCTTACGCTGTGCTTCACGCATAGCAGCAGCATTCTTGGCAGCAGCTTCAGCTTGTTTTTCAATAAAGTTTACGTCTTCATACAAACGAGAAACACTGTATAAATCTAAGTTTTGTTTGCCAGTAACTTCAGCAGCAATTTGTCTAAAGTTATTTGCCATTCCCGGCATTTCACTAATATACTGCTTTAAGATTTTCTCTGATCTAACCATAAATTCTTTATAGCGTTCAGGCATACTATCACGAGCAGTAGTTACTCGTTGTTGCTCAGCCCGAAAACGTGCAAGAACATCACTCTCTTGTTTTTGTCCAAACAAAGTAGCCTGTACTTTTGCCTCTTCAGGATCAGCACCAGATAAAATAGCACCAGCACGAAACTCATCTACTTGTTTAGGTAGGTCAGCCTTGCCTCGTTCTAATGCTGCTTTAGCATCAATATCGCTTTGTTTTACAGCGTCAAGTTCTGCTTGGAAGCCACTAACAGATTGTTTTAAATCTTCAGATAAACTAGCAGCTTGCCCACCCTTATACGCATCCCAGATAGTGCCGCCAACAGTTTCAATAGCACCTGCTACTGCTTGTCCTGTAGATTTAATAGCTTGGATAGCAGCAGAAGGATCAGCCATTGCTGGCTCAATGTTTCTAGTAATGTTTGCTTGATATGTTGCCATTTATTTCTCTCCGTATGGATTTGTTACTAGTAATCTATTTTTATGACTAGATAGTTCTGATGCCCACTTATTAAATGCCTCTCGACCAACTGTGTCGTACCTTGTTTTTTCACGGGTAAACTGCAAGATTACCTTTTGATCTGCCAATGGTAGTGGAGCAACAACAGCACTTGCTGCACGATAGTTCGTATTCATTGCTTCAATATCCCCTGCTAAGTATGCTTTTCTAGCTAGGTTTTCATAACGCATAACTGCATCAGCATACTTCTTCATTGTTGATGTATAACTAGACTTAGTTTCAAACACGGTACTGCTTTCATATGCCTCAGTACTTTGAAAACCAAGTCCTTGTGCTAGCAGTTCAGGCCAACTTAGTTGTGCTAAAGGATCACCTCGTTTACTTAACACCATACCGTTAGCATGATAGGCCCAATATGCCTTATCTATGTTACGCCATGTACTAGACAGTGTAGCAAAAGAAGTAGACACGGTTCTAGAAAAATCACCTAGTGTCCACTCATCTTTTTGTAAGTAGTCTTTAAAGATTACAGGGAGTTCCAATGCAGCCGTTAGTGTTGATCCTGTAGGGCCAGCTAACTTGTATACATCTACACTACCACCTTTAAATAAATCGTACACAGCATCTGCTAAGTCTTCATACCATTGAATTGAAGATAGGCGGCTACCTAACGCAATATTTGTTCTTTCGCCAGTAATTGTTTCACCAATAGTAGAAATAATACCTGCGAGAACACCTTGAGTTAAGTATTGTTTTTGTTGTTCACTTAGTGTACCGTTAAGTTCTGCACCTAACCAATCTTCAATAAAATCAGGGGTGGCGTTATTATTAATACCGTATAACAAGTAACTACCTAACGTTAGTTTTAATGCTTCTGACCCAGAAAGAGTCATTGATTTTTTACCTACCAGAATACTTGATTGAGCAGCAATGTTTGTGCCTAGTCGAATGTTGTGCTGCAAGAATTGCAAAGGAATACCTAGTGTTCCTTGGGCATACCTAGCATCATTAACACGAGACATATTCATAGATAAATCGTCAGCACGAGTAACAATAGTTGCAAGCGCACTATCAGTGTCCCAAGCAGTTCCGGGATTAGCTTCAACAAACTCTCTACGAGCAATTTCAAAAGCACCTACTCGGTTAATTTCTTCACCTTTATTAAAGAACATCATCTGTGCTTGGTTAAACTTAGCTTTGTTTTTACTAAAAATATTAGTAGCGCCATCAGCACCGTTATAGATAGAAGATGCACCAATATTGTCAAGTAAGCCAACACGTTTAATAGCCGCAGCAACTCGTGAAAAGTCACTTGTAGATAGATCAGTTGTTTTACCTACCTCAGTAGCTTTATGTAACCATTTCCAAACAGAAGGATTGTCTGAAGTTAATGCCGCTAAAATAGGACGAATTGAAAACGCAGCTTTTAGTCCGTGCTTAGGACTAATTGTAGTTGCCAACAACATACCTGACGCTTGCACAACAAGCTGAGCAGGACTAAACAAACCCAACATAAATGTTGAGTTAGTTGATTTAGCCCAATTAACTAAGTCTGTTTGCCGCAACCACTGTCCTACGTGAGCAAAACCGGGAGTGCTAATATTGCCTGTTAAATTATTAACAGCGTGTTGTAGGATACGTTCATCATCAGTCTTAGTACTTAACTGAGCTAAAATAAAATCTTTATTTGCAATCATACGCCGAGCTTGTGGCTCTTGAAGTGCATATCCTTTAACGTTTTTAACAACATTAAAAAATACTTCATCCGCAGATTTAGCGTTGTCTTTATCTATATTACTAATAACATCTTCGTATGTGTTGTACCAACGTTGAATGGCATTCCTACGGAATTCATTAGTAGCTGTAAATCTAGCTGTGTTACTAATCTCAGCTTCAAGACTAGCTAACGGGCCTTTAATCTCAGCAGCAGTAGACCCTGTGCTAATAGATTTAATTGCTTCTTCACTACGACCTGACCAGAATGTTTTACCGTCAGACACAGCTTCACGACCACCAACCCCTGTTACATCACGGAAGTAGTTATCGTCAATTCGGGTGTAGTTAAATTTAGCACTAGTGCCATCGTACTTTCCGTTATTAAACTCATCTGCTAATTTAGCAGCATCTTGTTCATATGATGCAAGTGCTTTACTAACATCATCAGCAGAAATAAGAGCGCCACCTTTACGTTTATCTATTAGTGAGTTAAATCCTTTTACATAAGCACTAGCGTCTTTTTCTGTTACAGAAGAACGAATAGCATACGTTACTTCAGTTTCTACATCATCAATTAGTTGTGTGCCTTTTAATTTGATCCAGTATTCATCGGTATAGATACGTGCATATGCACCGTCTACTTTACCGACAGTGTTCATAATATCGCCAACACGAGATTTATTAGGAGCAACAGCAATAGTAGTAATGCTTCCTTTACGTCCTTCAATTGTTTGTGCCTTTAAATACTGATAGATTTGTACACCACGAGAATCTAATTCTTTAGCTACATCTGGCGTGACCGTAACCATTTTATTATTCTCTACGTCATAAACATTTTTATTTAATACATCATTTAATGTTTTAGATTTAGCAGGGCCAGATAACTCGCCTAGTTCATCTAGTCCTACAAATACATTATTATATCCTGATGCAGTTAAATACTCACTTAGTGCTTTATCTTTAACGTAATGTTGAATATTACGCATAGTACGATAGGCATAGTAGGCTTCTTGTTCAGCCGCACTTACAACACCTTGAGACTGGAGTTCTAGCACAGTCATGTCACGCTTAAGTGTTTCTGTGCGAATCAAAGCGTTGTTAACTTTGTCAATGGAATCACCATTTAATTTATCAAAACTTTGCTTAGTAAAGTCTGTAAATAAACTATTAAATTTCGTAGCTTTATACATAGAAGTTAAAGCTGGACTATAAATACTATTAGGTGTTGCTAAACGTGGGTTTAGTTTACCTAATGTTAAATTCATTTTGTCTAGCTCAGCTTCGCTAATTTTACCAATGTCTTCAGTAAACGTAGGCATGTCTGCCACTTGACGGACATAGTAACCTGTAGGAGGAGCACTACGTGCTTCAACTAAATTAATTTTATTAGCTACTGATTTTTCAAGTTTAAGTAATGCTCGGTCAACGGTTGGGTTAACTACTACAGACTTATTGCCCGGAAAAATACGAATTAAATCGCCCTCTGTAGGAATAGTTTTACCGTTAACAACAATTTGCTTAGTTAAGGTTACCTTTAATCCTTCACGAGCAATTTCTTCGTTAATACCAAACCATTCAGATAGTGCAGTATCCTTATCCCCAAAACCTAACACTTCTTTAAATGTTTTCCAAAGTTCAGATAAAAGGGTAGTGTTTTTATATTTAACACTATTAAGATAAGCTGCTACTTTAGGTAGTTGGTTAATTGACCACAAACCAGATGTTGAAAACTCGTGTAAGTCTTTGGTTAAGTACTTTAAGTATCCTTTTAACTCAGCGTCAGCAACACTTTCAATTTTACTTGCAACAGTTGTTCGTAGTGCTTCTAGTTTAGAAACAGATTTACCTAGTGGTGTTGACGGATTTAACTTACCATAGTCAATACGGCTAGTAGTTACAGCATGAATAAGCTCATGTGTAAACACGTTACTATTGTTATTTCCATTGTAAACAGCAATGGTATTAGTATTAGCTAAATAGTGTGCAGTACCATCACCTTGATTCACTACTACTTTAGTATTTTTAGGAAGTGTTTTTAATAGTTTGTCAACAACAAGTTGTTCTGTCGGAGTTGCTTTATCACGAATAGAAGTCCACACCTCATCAACAAGGGGTGTTGTTTTATTAGTTTTAGTTACAGTTTCAGCATATGCAGCACTACCTTCGGCTTTAGGAGCGTAGTTAAACAAGGGTAGTTTCTGTACCTCACTTACTTTAGCACCTTGACTTAAACGTGGCGCATACTTAGCTTCATCTAAAGTTTTAAACGCTGCATTAATGTCTACATTAGCAAGGTCTAGTTTATTAGCAATATCAGCAGGTGTACCACCAACAGGTACTACTTCTAAAGTACCACGCTTCCAATCTTTATAGTAGTTTAATGCTTCTTCTTCAGTTGCAAAAGGTTTTCCACTAGCATTCCCATACACTGCGTCTAAAGTAATTTTACCAGACTGCTCGTTTACATTAATAGTACTAGTAACAACTGATGGGTTATTTTTACTTGAGTAGATACGTTCTAATCTAGCTTTAGTAGCCATTAATTCTGACGGTTCTACACCACCTGAATTTAAACTTAATTCAATTTCTTTTAACGTGGTGGCTGTACGTTCACGTAGCGTAGTTTGAATGTCTGATGACAGACCTGTAGTATCGTCAGGTACTAGTGTCTTGGTATTAATAGCAGCTTCAGCAGCTTCTCCTTTAGACACACCCAACACACTAACATCATTGGTTAGTTTGTTAGCTACATCTACAGCAGCTTGTTCACCCATACCAATCTTGTTTGCTACATTAATGGCTTTGGTTGTAGCTAATGTAGCCCTGAATCCAGCTTTAATTAAAGCAGAAACACCTAGTGAGTCTAGTGTACCAAACACAGACTCAACACCGGGACTAAGGACTAGACCACTTTCAATAGCTTTTAAAACACGAAATGCGTCAGCTTCTCCTACAGCAGAAACTAAACGATTACGCCATGTGTTTACAATTTTACCCCGATCACCCTCATCAACTACACGCAACACATCTACCATATTATTTACAGATGATGCAAACGTAATTGATCGACTTCCTTGGAAACCTAAATTTTCTAATTCTTCGTTAATAACAGGGGATAGTCGTGACCAGTCTTCTACTGTAGTTAAACCAATTGCGTCTTGTGCAAATTGTGACACAGGCCCACGTTGCGATAATCCTTCTAATGCGGTTTCAATTACAGCACGAGAAGCTAAATTAGCTTTATATAGTTGAGCATCACGCAACACTTCTTCTTTAGATTTACCTGTTTGAATCATAATGCGCTCTAATGTTGCTTCTGCAATAATAGAAACATCATCATGGTATGATGCAGCTAAAGGAGTAGTTTCAATATCTCTAATTTGTTTAATGGCTTCTTCAACAGCCGGGGCATTACCTTGTTCTGCTAGTGGAATTGTAGCACCTTTTAAGATGCGTACATTCTCATTGCGTTCAAACTTAGCACGTTCAGCAGCAACATATGCTGGCCCCATTACAGCCATTTGTTGTGCTATGTCTTGTGACGACTGAGCATCATTAGATGCTAGTAATGTTAGTGTTGGATTAACGCTAGGAATTTGAGCATAGTTGGTAGGCTCAGCTTCTTCAAATAAGAAATCGTCAGCTTGTTCGTTAAATAAGTCCATATCGTTCCTATTATTGTTTCAAAGGACTGTTAGGCCCACTCCAACCACCATAGCCTTCTTGAAAAATTGTACCGGACATTTTACCGATTGATCCAAAAATTGCAGCATTTGTTGATGCTTCAGCACCTGCAATAGCTGCATTAGTAATAGCTGTATTTTCAGTTGCAATATCGGACATATAACCCAAATTACCAGCCAACTGAGAACCTACACTAGACACACCACCAGCTAAACCACTACCACCCATACCACCTGTTTGTGCTGCTGTGTTAACCATAGATGCTTGTGCTAATCGTGCTTCACGAATTTGTTGACGAACATTACGAATGTTTTGCACTTCTGCTTTACGTGCTTCAGCACGATATTGTTCTTTTTGTGCTCGACCTGCTTGTACTGTACTATAAACAGTTCCTACTGCCGCAGCAGCAATAATATATGGTAATGCTGGCATTTTAAATTTCCTTTAAAACAATGTTTTGAGTTTCAGTTTCACCAACTTTATTAAAGCCGTAATAAACACAAAACTTATCTACTTTAGTATTTACTTTATCATAGTAAGACCACAGTTCTGTGTGCCCTTTGTTTTGTAAATATGCAACTAAATTATCAACTTCAACTTTAAATTTTTTGTGTATTGACAATGACCAATTATAAAAATGATGGTGCATAAAAGGAATATTGTCTACCCACTCAATTAGTATTACAATAGAATCATCTTTGTAAAATTCTTCATACATTGGTGTTACCTATGAATGTTCCTGTCCAACCAACAATTTTCATATCTTTACCATCTTGTGCAGTGAATTTAAACTGCACTGCCTTACCCCTACCACGAAGTTTATTCTTAGAGATAACTAGCGGATAACCATCATCAAATGTGCTACCGGGGTCAGTAAAGTATGGGCGTAGTTGACGATAGACTTCTACTTCAGCAGCCCATTTACCGGGGTAACTGTTATCTGTAAAGTCCCAACGACTTTGCATTTTACAAGCACTTTGGTTTAGTGGGTTGGTGTTGCTGTCAAATGAAGTTTCAGTGCGCTTCATAAACACTGTTAGATATTGACCAGCCATAGCCCTTGCAGGGCCATTGCCACCCATGTTATATCCTGTAATAAAGTAAGATGGTTGTTCAACACCAGCAGTGTTAAAGGTATACCAGTCTTTAAACTTAGTAGCACTATCTCGTGTATTGTCAAAGTCAGCAAATGTTACTGAGTAGTTGTCACTAGTAACTGGATGTAAAGCTAGTATTTTGTAAGACTTACGTGTACCCGACACGTTAGCTACGTTAGCAACCACTGTATCTGTACTAGCAATAACACTATCTACACCAGCAATAACGTTATACTCATTACTAATGGATGTTGTTTCTTTAGTGACCTCAATGGATAGAGGAATAACACCTGTAGTTGTGTCCAGAGAAAACCAGTACCAACTATTTAAGCGAGCATCAAAGGCAAGAATAGTGTCTTTATTGAATCGACCACTACTAGTAGATGTATTAATTGAGTTTGAATATAACCAATAAATAGTTTTATTTGTAGCATTATACGATCCTTCAGCATATAGTTTACCTAAGATTGGAATGTCTTGATAAAAGGTTTTGATGTTCTTTTCACTAATGTTAGTAGCTGTGTACTCTACAGCATTAGTGGCGCTTACAACGTAAATGCCGTTAGTGCTCCAATAGAGCACAGTGTCTTCTACAGCCACAACGTTCTTACCGCCAACACAACTTACAGATGATACACGATCAACTGCATAGTTAGATGCTTTGAATCCTTGGTCAACACCAGAAATAAACCACACACCGTTAGTAGCAAACACCATAATGCCTCTACCTAGTGGTTGTAAAGATACAATTTCACCAGCTTCAGGGATTTCAATAGTGCCGCCATCATCATCTTCTAAGTCACTAATAACTTCAGATGTGGGATCGTTGGTTTGGTAGCAATTACCAACCTTGTCAATGTTATCTAACACCTGACTAAAAAACACAGTTCCTAGTAAGTCAGATGTAGGCATACCTGCATACCATGTCCTACCTGCAAAGAAGGCACACACTTTAGGACGATATACAATGTCTTCAAACGGGTCAATGATGAAATGCCCTTTAGGGGCAGGAGAGTTACCAAAGTCTTGTTTGTTTAAGACTTCACTGTCAAAATCATCGTTAGTATCCTTACCATAAATCCAACTCTTAGTGTTAGCTGGATACTTACCTAGTGTTGGGTCACCTAAACTACCGCCATTGTCTATACGATAGGCATCAATTTGTGTGTCAGTCCAACCTTGATTATACAAGTTGTACTTAACATCATCAATGTCAATGCCTAATGCAACCCACTCAGCCTCTGTATACTCTTTACTAATAGGCACAATGTTACCGGCATTGTCAATTAAAGTAATACCTTTAAAGTCTCGAATTTCTAAATCTAGTGTCTTAACTGTAAATGTACCCCAAGCATTCTCATCACCGGGGACAGGCTCGTAACTTACTAGTAATGGTAAGGTATCTGAACTAGTAATAATAAGTTTACCATACGTAGATGCAAAGCTACAAATTCCTGTACCAACAGTATTGGGATTACCGGGAACCTTGTAGCTTTGTAAATCAATAGTAAATGCTGTATTGCGTGATGCACTAACGCTACCTGTAGCAGCGTTATAAAAGTTTAAGTAACGACCTGTCTGAGCTACAATAAAATCCCTATTACCACTACCAGCTACAGTAGTCCATGTGCCTGTTGTAAAGGCCCATAAATCTTTACTGTCAGCACTGATAGCAGCAGCATATAGGTTATACCCATCTTCGTAGTCAAGTCCATTACGGCGTTCAATAACACCGTCAACTTGTGGGATTACATTTACACCTTCTTTGTAACTATTTTTAGGCGTGATAAAATAGCCGCCTTCAGTGACTAGACCACCTACAAACGTAAACGCATCATTTACTGAGGCTTGTGCTGCCATTATATCCCCTTAAACAGTAGAGTCTTCTACTTCAATGTTACGTTGCTTTGCAATTGCTAAGATACGTTCTTTACGTGTAAACAAACCTTTAAGTTCATCAGGTACTTGGCCACGCATTGAGTAACGTGCTTGGTATAAACCCATTGGAGTACGATCAATGGCTAGCTTATTTATAATACCACTCTCTGCACGTTCTTCTTTACGTTCTTTAGCTGCTAGCTTCTTCTCTTGATGCTTTTCCATAACTTTATCGTAGGCAGTGGTCATTTCATTTCGCCTTTCCATTTGTGCTTGTTAACATCTTTCATTTCTTCAGGCATTTTATACTTAAGTTTTACTTCTACTTCTTCTACTTTAGGAGCCTGATTCAATACTTCTTTAACCTGCTTATTAACACTTTTTTGTTTAGTAGCCATATATTACCTTCCGTAATTAACTCGTGTGTTATATTTAACTTCACCGTTTTCATTCTTCCAGCTATCGTTACGCATTGCCATACGACCTCTGGTAGCCTTACGTTCTTCTCTAGCATTACTCTGTTGCTTTAAGTTAACGAATGCTTGACTCTTGGCTTCAGCTAACAACGTTGGAAAGAACTTCTCTGGAATAGATGGAACAAAGTTATCTGTGTGTGTCCAGCTAGCTTGCTGTGTACCATATGCGCTACTTTTGCTAGCTTGCAATGTATTGTCTACAGTGCTGTTGTACCCATCAAAAATTAAAAACTGGTCATCGTAACTAGTCCAGTATTGCGGGTCTTGGTTAATAACATATCCATTAGCGTTAATAACTCCGGGCTGTGCAACACGGTTACTAATAATGTCATTAAATGTTTGTGGGTCTACCCACTGCACTTCTTTTTTATTATATTTAATCCATTTAACTTTATTCCATGTGTCTGGAATTTTCATCTTTGTAGGGTTATTAGTATCCCCTACTGCTTGTAGTGGTGCAAGCTGAAATAGAAAAGGCCAGTCACGCTGGCTTAGTAATTCAAAGTAGGCTTCTTTAACAAGTTCGGCTACTTGTACAGCTTCAACCGTTTCATCAATACTGCTTACAGGGTCTGAATCCAGTGCAGAAAGAATGTTCTGCGTCATATCCAATAGAGATAGCTTTGCCATCTAACACTCCTTATGCTGGATCAATTAAGGAAGCACTTAAACCAGCTTCTAACACTGTAATTGCTGTAGATGAGGTAGTACCATCACCACCAACATAAATTGAAAGCACATCGTTATCAGCTAAACTAGCATATCCTGTAGCTGCACAGTGTAATGTATCTGCACCGTTAGTGTATTTAGCTACAACCATCTTACGTGTAGAGGGTGTGCCGTTTACAGCATAGTGAAAGTTATATTTAGCTTGTGCAGCAGCAGAAGCTGTTGTAAATGATACCCAGAAATTAAGTTGATACTCACCGGGTTCTGTAACTGTAATTTCACCATTAGCTGCGGATAATGTCATGTTAGCATTACCGTTAGCAGTCCACTCACCAGAAGGATTTAACTTAGCTGTAGCACTAGCGGCTGGAAGTGTCTGTGCGGTACTACCACCTGAAATGTAGATTTCACCGTAAGCATGACCAGAAGGAAATACCCACACACCGCTGCCACTACCATTAGCACGATATACCTTACCACTAGCAGCAGTGGATACACCTTTAGGCTCGTGTATTTGAGGGTCAGTGAGCACTGCGTGTTGAATATTAGCCATCTATTTCTCCAAAAGAAAAGAGGGGCGACCGGGAACCCCCAATCCAAACCCCTCTTACATTACATTAGGCGTACTGAACGACTAGAGTTGCAGTGCCAGCAGTGAAGTTGTTAGCCTTAGTGAAGAACACTTTAACACCTTGTGTAGCGTCATCATAGCTGTCGGTAAGAACAGTAGGATTACCACGGTTGTCAGCATTATCACCAACAGCTAGAGCACCATCAGCAACAATCACAGCACCAGCTAGCAAAGCAGCAGGGGCTTGAGCAGTTAGAATGGCATCCACATCAGCAGTGTCGGCTTCATCATGGCCTACAGACAACGTACCGCTGTCAGAAGAAGTCCATGCAGTGCCTACTTCTAGATATGCAGTTTGAAACACAGCATTCTTAGGTAGGCGAATGAAAGCACCAGATTCACCAAATGTAGATTGATAGGTAACGCTTAGACGAGCTTCTTTTAAGTTACCTTCAGTTTTAACAACACCAGCAGCTTGACGCTCAGGGATGTTAGCACCAAAACCGACAACTAGGCCATCGGCGTTAGTCCATGTAGATTTACGAGTCATTTTAAATTCCTTTATATATGAGTTAAAAAACACTAGGAGAAAATCCCCTAGTGTTAGTTAGTTTAGATGGTGGACTTAGAGATAACAGACACTAAGCACTCAGGGCGATATAGCTTGAGGCCAAAGCGTGCGTTCATCACATACTCGTCACGGCGTAGGTCTTTGTTACGCTCGTATTCAACACGAGGCATTTGACGATAAGCACCAACGAAAGGAGTTAGATCACCACCAACAGACATAAAGATGTTAGTCACAGGGGATGCTGGAGTAGAAACACCACCAATAGCTGTGTCAGTAGGGGTAGCTAGGAAGTTAGAAACATAAACGTCAAAGCCGAAAATGTTCTTAACGAAACGCATACCAGTAACTTCGTTCACAAAACCACCGTTAACAATACCACCGAATTGTGGGTTGTTAATGAAAGCTTGTGCACCAACCAATTGGTTGAACACATACTCTTGTGATGGGTCAATAATTGCCACACGAGTACCACCAGCTTGTGCTTTGTCTAGTGCAAACTTAGCCTTAGCAAAGTCATCTAGAGATAGCACAGTGTTAGTAGAACCAGAAGCAATAAAGCGGTGTGAAGCACCGTTAATGCTGTTAGCATCGTTTAGAGTTTGTGTGTTAGCTAGAGAGAAAACAGAAGTTTCCAAGTTCTCGTCTAGAGCACGGCGCATCTTGGTAGGGAACATACCAATGAGTTGCTGAGCGTAGTAGCTATCTTGCTTAGCCTTGTCAGTGATGTAAGTTGCAGATTCAACGTAACGATCAATGGTAAAGTTGAATTCACCAGTGTCCATTGCGTCATACACAACAGGGGTTAGTTCAGCAGTCTCTCGCATTGGGAGTTCACCAACGGAAGGGATTGTGAATTGGTTGCCATCAGGGAAACCGTTTAGCATACGCACGTAGCGTGTGCCCATGAGTTGTTCTTGTAGAACGTCTTTTAGTTCAGCAGACCAAAGTTCTGCACGAACGAGGTTTTCATTAACCTTTGCGTAATCAACACCAGCCATTTAATTCTCCTTATTGACCAAAATATAAGGTCGGGTTTTTAGAAACAGTTTGTTGTAACTTATATTGAAACTCTTGTGACCAGTAAGTGTTAGGATCATCTTTACGGACTTTAGTAGCCCATTCTTTTGTTCCTTCTATCTTACTACGATCACCGCCATTTGAAGTTACGGAAGTGGTATTTACTGAATTGTTATCAAAGTTATTTGCTGGAAGGAATGACCCACCACCGAACAAAGATACAAACTCAGTCGGATCAGTCGCAGCTAGTTCCATAAGGATACGGGCTTTATCAGGAGTTGAAGCTTTATGCTTAAACATCTGTTCTGCTTTATCACCAAACTTCTCTTTCATAAGAGCATCAGCTTTAAGCAAATTGCCTGTCTTAGTATCTTGCTGTTTACGACCCTCTAACGTCTTCTCTACAAGCTGTTGCACAACATCAGGGGTTAGACCCTGTACAGGAGGATTGTCGGCCTCTGGTGCACCACTTTGCTTTGACATACGTTCCAAAACTTCATCAATAGTTTTAGCTGAAGCAGCTTGCTCACGTAGTTTACGATTTTCCTCTTTTAAGGTTTCAATAAACTGGTCAGCGTTATTATAAGCTTTAGCTAACTCGTCTGGAGTTTTGTATTTTTGCGTTTCACCCACAAGTGCAGTGAAAAGCGATCCATCAGTTGTCGCTGCTGGTTGGTTAGTGGAAGAATTGTCTGTCTCACCACTAAAAATTGTTGCATTGGTCATGCGAAGTTCTCCTAAAAATTGGTAGCCTTAGAGTAGGCTAATTAAAAAATGTCACCTTTTAGCTGTATCTGGTAACATTGACATGATAAACTCATATGCTTTAATTTGTCCTAAGTTGTACGCTAGTTTAGCATAATGGTTAGGACAATCAAAGTCATCTTTTTTAATATTACTAATATCTTCTTTTAAAGATAATAGTGTTTTATATAAAGCTTCTAATGTATAACTACTATTATTCCAAGCTTTAATAAACTCTTCATTACTACTATCTTTAGGTTTATTATTTAATAATACTTTATTCATTATATATTCCTTATATTAGTTTATATATAATATACTACCACAATTACTGAGGCATGTCAACATCTGGCCCTTCAGGGCTAATTGTGGCCTCAGTTTGAATGTCTTCAGATACCTGATTCATTAGTCGTTGTGTTTCAGCTTGTTCAAAAATCATAGCATTGTCTTGAACAATACGATAGTTCTGCCAACCTAAATTCTCTTCCAAAGCTTTAGCAATAGCTTTACCACTGATATGAGCAGCCACAGTTGGCATAGCTTGTACAGCAGCCATAGTTTGTGACAATTCTTGAATGAATCTTGCTTGTTCACCATAATGACGAGCACCTAAAGGATAGATTTTACCAGCAGCCATTAGGTCATCTTTTGTAACGTCTACAAAGGATTCAGTACCATAATCTTCGTCAATTGAACGAATACGCTCAACACCTTCAAAGTTACGTACAGCTTCAGCTAACATGCCGTTTAGTAGAGGTTCTAGGATGTTTCGTTCAAACCAACTCACCTTGCTTTGAAAAATACGTCCAGCAGCGTTCTCTAAGCTTTGTACTTCGTACTTTGTCTTCTCACCGGGGGTACGGATACCCATAGCCTGTTTAGGCGCTCCTGCAAGCTCTTCCATACGGTTCATAAGCTCATTAATCTGCATGTCAGCCTGTAATGCTGTAGCATCAGGACGTAAGAAAGTTAAACTACCTTCGTCACCAACGAACACAGTGGCTCCGGGTTCGTATTCAAACTCTTCCACAGTGTTACCACCGACCACCATAACAGGGTAGGCAATGAGGTCAAATACGTCTGCCTTCAAGTTTTCCAAATGGTCAATTCGGTATTGCATACCAACCAACTGGTCTAGTGGCCCTTGTGCCCAAAGGTTATCTGTACGTAATCTCCAACCACAATGGAACATGGGTTTGCTACCTGTCCACATTGGATTAGGTTGTTTACGTAAAATCCACTTACGATCAATAACTGTAATTAACTGGTTGCGTAAAAGCAGCTTCTTTTCAGGATCATAAATGTCTCCCCAAAACTCTAGCAACTCAACCATGTCACTTTCTAGGTATTCGTCAGCACTACCAAAGCCATCAATAGCCATGTTCAATTCTTTCTTGAACTCTGGATCATCACGATAGTTTTGACGGAACTGTAAAGCTTTGTTTAACACTTCTTTGCTGTAGTTTAGTGCTGGCTTAGTCTCAATGTCAGTCATCAAGTCGCCTAGTGATTTAAGCATACGGCGCACTACAGGGGTCTTATCAAAGGTTTCAGCCAACGGATTAAACACAATGTCTGTAGGATTAATGCGATAGGCTTTAGGGCCAATGTAGCGACTAACTACATTACCTGTAGCGTCACTAATAACATCACGTATATAATCATATGTGACAACTACGTTACCAAAATCAATGTAGTCGTAAACTAGTTGAGAAACAAGAAGTTGAAAGTTAGAAGCTTTTAGCTTCTGTTTCATGTAGTTAGTAATGGCATAACGCTTTTTAGTTAACTCTTCACTTTTATCAGTGGCTTCCCAAAAAAACCAAGTCTCAGATGGGAACAACGCAGCCATGTAGTTGGCATGTAAGTTGTCCCTAATCTGAGTTAGTTTAGGAGTTACTGTAGAGTTTTTCCAAGGGAGTTTACTATTACTAGTTTTACGTGTATCAGTGGCAAACAAGTAGTTACGTAACTCTTGTTGGTCTGATTTCCATACCGAACGGTTAGTGTCCCACTTAACCCACATATCAGCAATTTTATTTGCTAGGCTATCGTTATCAAAACTTACTTGTACGTTTTCGTTCATATTGTCCTCTTAGTAGGCTACGCCACCAAATTTAGAATTAAATGCAATGATGTTTGATTTCTTACCCCATGACCTGCTAGATACTGGGGATTTACAAATCTCAACACAAGCCGCTAAAGCATCTTTAACGTCATCATGCTCAGGGTTATTCATAATGAGTTCTTCTTCTAGCACTTGGCAGTTACCGCCTTTGTAGTGCCAGATTTGATTGTTGGTATAACGGGGTTCTAAGATAGAAGCAATGCGCTCTGCTTTGTTCATAGTCTTAGGGGGGTTATACTCATCAATGGTAAACACAATGTTTTGACTACGCATGTAGTCACGGAACTGGCTTACAATGAGTCGCTGTGCAGCTACAATCTCACAACGCATCTTTTTAAATCGCCACTTCCTAAACACTGATTCAGCCCTATCGTACATAACAGAAATCTTGTTTGTTTTAAATCTGTCAATATCAAGGACATAATAGTTATTATCTTCGTCTACACCTACCACAGCAATAACAGTATAGTCTGAGTTGTTACTGACTGTGTAAGCAAAGTCCATAGCTGCATACACATGGAGAAGCTTATCACCAAAGTACCAAGCACCGCTAAAGTTTTCAATCTTATCCCTTTCATAGTAGTTAAACCTACTACGGTCAATAAGCTGTGTTTCCACAGCATTAGGGTTATTGTAGTATTGGGCATAAAACTGAGTAATATCCAAATACTTTGCTTTTTTACGGGCTAATTCTTTTTGGTCAAAACCAAAAGTCTTACCATCTGTACGCCGTTGTTTAGGCCATAGGAATTCACCATTAGTCTCGACAACACGTTCGAATGTTTCGTACACTTCCAACTCGACTTCTTCGTCCTTATCCTCATCATAGTAGGACTCATTCATTTCCATCATATCTTTGTACAAGTCACCGGGATGGTAACGTGTACCTACAGCCCACTCTTTAGCACCAGTAGATTCAATGGAGGATAATTGTGAATAGAATGCCCTTACTTGGTCACGTCCAATTTGAGAATAGGCATTATCAGGGACTACTACGTCATCTAACACAGCAACAGAACAATGCAACCCTGTTACGTTAGCTGTAATACCTGCTGCTTTAATAGTTGCATCACGAATACCCTCTGCTCTACGCTTAGGGTGGTCAACACTAATCTCATCCGCAGCCCAACGCTCTCGTTTACCTTCCATTTCATTAACCATCTCAGGCCAATAGAAACGGTAAATATCAGATAATAGAATGTCTTTAACAGCTTTTAATTGTTTTTCAGCCAAGTTAGCTGTAGCAGATACATATAACACTGTAGCTTCAGGATGCTTAGTAATGTGGTGTGCCACACGATAGGCAATCATTGCACTCTTTTGGTGGTCACGAGGAAGCAACACAAGTTGGTTATCCTTAGCATCTTGACGTTGCCACCAAGCACACAACTCCTCATGCACTGAACCCAACACACGATGGGGTGCAACAAGACGAATAAATGTAAGCAAGTCAGCTTCTGCCGCTTGCTTTACTAGTTCTTTTTCAGTCATTACCATTTAACTTTATCTGCCCAATATGCAGCACTCATCTTGCCTTTGGCAATGTTACTAGCATGTCGTGCTTTAAAACTTTTTTGTCGTGCTGTAGGTTGTTTATCACCAGTCACACCTTGTTGACCAAAACGAATAGTTTTTACTTTGTCGCCTTCTTTAGCAACTACTACGTGTGATTTAGTAGCATGACTAGGTGTGCGTTTAGGTTTATTAAAACCAGATACACCAGCACGTTCTAATCTTGGGTCTTTAGCCATGTATATCCTTTAACGATATTTAGATGTTTTAGAAGCAATTTTTTTAGGTTGTGCTACAAACTGTTTGCCTTTAGCATTTCCTTTAGCTTTAGCTTTATTAGTAGCAGCTTTTTCAGAAGAAGAAAGTGCATCCCAAGCAGCATCAGGTAAATATCGTTTTTTACCTTTAGATGGTTTACCATCAGATGTTCGCCACTTTTGTGCTGTCCACTCCTTTAAAGATTGTTGTGGATTTTTCATTTCTTTTTCTTAGGCGGTGTATGGCTAAGTTTTTGACTCTTTTCAGAGTGTTTTGCTCCAGTATGTAACTGGCTGCCCATCTTATGAATTGGGCCTTTATATTCTTTGCCACTTGGTAAATAGTGTTTAGCAGTTTTACTCATGATTTATACCCTCCACCTTTAGCTTTGTATTCTTTAGCTAACAACTGTGCTTTACGTGCTGACCACTCACCGGGATCACCACCTTTAGTGCCAGCTTTAATTTTTTTAAACAACTCTTTACGCATAGTTGGTTTTGTATAAACATTAGCAGAATTAACTTTTGATTTGGGTTTCATTTCATTGTTCCATTCTTCTTACGGGCAAAACTACGATTAGCACTCTTACTAGTAACACGTAAATTACCACGACTAGCACTGCCACCTTTACTTAGTGGCTTTTTGTGGTCTACATCTTTACCGTCACCTTTGCTAACCTTACCTTCACGCTCCAACATACGGCGTGCACCATTACGTTTAGCCCGATCTTTTTTTACATCCTCTTTACCATCATACTTTTCGTATTGTTTTTTATAATCACGTTTACCGTTGGTCATAAATGGCATTATCGTTTACCTCCAATTACAATTCCTAAACGAGCCATATCACCTGCAATACGACTAGGGATAGGGGGTAGTTCTACCTCTTCCTTTTTAGGCCTTCCTACGGGCTTTTTAACGGCTTCTGAGGCATATCCTTTATCAGCCAACCACTTAGCAGCAGCAGTGCCTCCCGGTTGTTTAGCATGACTCTTCATTTGATTAATTGCTTCTGAACGCAACTTTACTTCTAGTTCGGCTTGCCACTTATCTACATGTGGTTTAATTAAAGCATGGTTACGTACTTCAAGCCAGTGTTCCCAATCCCCAAGCAATAGTTGTGCAGGTTGGTATTCTGAAGGATCACGACAATCAAGAAATACATCTTTCCATTCTTGTAATGTATATACAGGTTTAAACTTAACATCAGGACGAGCAAACTCTTTAAAGAGTTGTAATATTACTCGCTTGCCGCTGCCATCAAGGAACTTGGTTCGGTCAACCATTCGATACTCCTAATCATTTGTTTAGGTATTTGATTACGTCTAGCTATTTCACCATTACTAGTAACTGCTTGCGTAAGAATAATACCTTCGGGGCCATCATAAACAACCCACCCTACTTGCTTACATAACACTGGCACATACACAAATCCTTCGTCTTGAAATGTCCATGCAGTTACATCTAATTCAGATGCATCTTCCCAAATTATGTAAGCGAGCTTCATTTTTTAGCTTTATTTTTAGCAGTTCGTTCGCCTCGTTTTGGCAGACTTTTACCTGCTTTAGACATAGCAATTGCTACAGCTTGCTTTTGACTTTTACCACTATCCATTTCTTTTTTAATGTTTTTAGAAATAGCTGATTTACTTTTACCTTCTTTTAATGGCATTTTAGATTCCTTTTAAATAAACTGTTTTACCGTTACGTTTAACGGCGGTTAATACTTCTTGTTTTAAATCATCTTTATCATAACTAATATGTACCCAACCACTGTGAGGATCACCCTCAGTGTAAAATTCTAATATTAATTGCGTAAATTTAATATTATTTTGGACATATTGCGCTAAAACTTTGTTGTCTAATCCAAGAACTTCAATGTCTGCTGCCATGCCTAATACATGGTCACTAGTAGCACTACCACCTATAGCTACATTTAACTGTGCTGAACGATAACCACTAGTTACAGTAATGGGGCCAAACTTATCCCGTATGGGTTGCAGCACGTTAGTAACCAGTTGTTGTAAATTTTCAACGACACTAGAGGAAGGAGTATTATTAATGCCACGGCGTATTGCTGTCTCTGATTTAATTAATTCTTCAAGTGTAAAGTTATTGGATAGTTTCATTTATTACTCCGCATATCTGCTAATTTTTCAACAGTTCTACCGCCAAAATAAGCTAAGAAAATAATTTGTCCCCATTGACCTAGTAACTGTACGTATGATTCTTGTGCGTTATATCCATAAGCACTCATCATTGTAAATACAAAGTATGCTACAAAAATTGCAATAAGGGCCATTGGTCGAATGTTTTTAGACAACCAAGAATCTGACCCCATGTCAGCTTGCCACCTATTTGATACAGCAGTTTGTTCTATCTCATATAGTTTAGTGTCGTTAGTTAATCTAGCTAACTCACCATCCTGTGCCATTTTAGCTAAATCAAGTTGTGCTTGTGCTTTAGCTTGCGGATCAGGAATAAGTTTATCTATAAGTTTAGTACCAACATCTAATATTGCAGCTAATGGAAACATATACTCTTCCTATTAAAAATATACAACGTAAATATAAATACCATACAATATTAGTATAGCCAAAATAATAAATGCTACAGATAGAACTATAACGTCAATCAAATCACTTATTTTTTGTTTGCGAATTAGTGCATTTCGTGCAGCAATTTCTTTATTTCTACGTCTACGGCTAGCAGCTTGTGCTTGAAACTTTATCCAATCTTCCCAAAGACCGGGGCGACCTGCATATATCATACGTTCACGTAACTCAGTCTCTTGGGCATTAAGCTGCTCAAGAGCCATAAATTCTTCCATATCCGAACGATCACCATTTTTATTTGTTTTCTTAGTAGCTTTTTCTTGTATTTTTGCTTTATTATCAAAATAATCAAAAACTTTACCACCAATAGCTGATAGTTCTTTACCGTTGTTTAATGCAGTTTTAATAACTTGAAAAGCTGCATTAGCAGCAGCAAGTTCAGCAATCATCTGTTATTCCACCACGTTACACAAACAGTAGAAAGACCAACAATAAATAATAAAGGTTTAGCTATTTTAGAAATCCATTCTAAAACAACAAATGCCCCTTGTGCTGCATGAAAAGCGTTTACTACATCTTTAGTATTTTGTGCAACTGTATCAACTTTGTTTTCAACAGCAATAAGTCGCTCATAAATTTCTTTGTGGCTTATTTCAGACATTATACAGGGTCTTTCCAATAGTCAAATAACATGTCAGTAACAGTTCCAGTAAAACTTAAACTACGTAAATAAGCATACCACTTATCGGTATTACTACCTAAAGTATAACCTTTAATAATTAAAAACTGAGACTCTGCATCTTGTAAACTATTACTAGTAGCACCATTTGCTTTATAATATTGTAACAACATATCAGTTACTGTTCCTGTGTAACCACGTAACTGTAAACTATCATAAATAGAATTTGTAACTGGATAAAAATCCCAACCTGTATTATTGCCAGCATTTACGTTATTATTAGTAACATAAGCTTCAAATATTGCACCGCCTGTAGCGTTAATGTCTCGGATGGTCAAATAGTTGACACTGTTTGTATCGCTTGAGTCGGATAAAGTAGCTTGCGTTCCCGGCGTTGTGGATTGAAGAAACTTTTGGTTTGTACCTGCGGTGAGAAGTGCTCCGACTGTATTTGTTGTGCCAGATTTGAGTTGCAACGTGCCGTTAGTCATTGTCAAGTTGCGAGTTGAACCAAGCGTCAGTGCATCTTGCATTGCCCAAGTGCCGCCAATACCATTGAACCTAATTGGGTTGTCAATAGTTTTTCCGTTAGTGGTAATAGTTTGTGATGTGGTTGCAACAAAAGTCCATATGTTAGTGCCGCTAGTAACAGTCATACCCGTAGAAAGCACTAAATCACCATAAATTTGCGGCGCAATGTTAGCAATTGTTGAACCAGAAAACCCAGTGAAATCCAGTGTTCCGTACACACGGTTTCCAGTACCAAGTGAAATAATATCCACACCAGCTTTAAAATACATATTAACTGCATTTGCAGCAGTTCCGTCAGTGGTAGTAGACCCTCCGGTTATAGTGCGAGTTTGTCCGGCTGTGCCAACCCCGGTGAATTCAACCGTCCTTGTTCCGGTCATGGTCAAACCTGTCGATATGGATGTTGTCCAAACCGATGCGTTTAAGCCCGTTATAACCATCTTACCAGTACCAAAAGCCATTACCCTAGTGTTAGTATTGGAAGAAGTAAACAAACCACTAGTTAACGTATAGCTTGCCAAATCTAATGTGCCAGCGGTTAGTGTGGTTACACGGGTAGCACCAGTAGTTAGTGCACTTCCAAGTTGCCAACTACCACCTACACCGTTAAAGGTAATAGATGCTGAAAGACTAACGCCATTAGTAGTGATTGTGTTGCCAGTTGTTGTAGCATTAAATGTAATTAAACCTGTAGCATTCCAAACAGTTGCTGCAACTAAAGACATAGAACCACTAATAGTAGGTGTTCCACTTCCAGAAAATGTTACTGTACCTGCGGACACTGTAATATCTAAGCAAGTTAATGCTCCAGTTAGTGTAACTGTATACGTACTAGCTTGGTCAAAAAATACAGAATCAGCAGCAGTGGGAACGGATGCCCCACTAGCTCCGCCAGAAGATGCTGACCAGTTAGTTGTAGATGAAGTATTCCATGTCCCCGTTCCACCAACCCAATATCTGTTTGCCATAATTACTCCTCAACAGACTCGTCAACTACAATGGGGGGATTCTTGACAAAAGCATCCCACTTGTCATATCTAGCTTGCTTCATGGCTTCAATTTCAACATCAGTCAAGCCGTGATCGTCAGCTAAATGCAAAGCATCTGTAAACCCATTAATAGTAAAATCAATTTTTATCATGTACTGCTTTCGTAATTACACTTGGTAAGAAAGTTCAATGTACAAGTCTGCGCTGCCACTGGTGTACTTTGAAACTAAAAGTGTTGCCTGTCCTGTGGTTGTTTGCTCAAATAGACTGATGTAATCAGTTCCAGCAATTGCACGAGTAGTAATGCTACCAGTGGCTGTTGTAATTAACGCAAATGAAACAGCACCAGCCGAACGAAGGTCAGTGGTAGAATTTACATTCCAAGGTAGTCCCCGAATAAATGTTTGATTACCAGCAGTCATACCTGTGGTGGTTATGTTTGTAAGAGAGATGGTCACAAATACTCGGTTGCCAATTCTTGTGTACAAGCCACTGGCAGTACCAATGGTTGCAACATTACCCGCTGATTGGTCATCTGCTAATATTGGGGTAAAAGTTCCAGTTTCGTAATATCCTAGCAACTCGCTTACTAATGTTCCAGCAGTTGCTGTTCCGGGGTTTGGAAGAATAAACCCTCCCGGATAAGACCGTGGTGTATTTGCAATTTGAGAGGTGGCCCTTAATTCAGCAACGTAAGTGCGTTCACCACTGTCTACAAGACCAGTTGTAGTGCTAGACAACGAAGCAAAACCAAAAACAGTGGAGTCTAAACTTCTGGTCGTTAGATTCATCCCTAAAGTACATGCTTCTGCATAAACTTGGTGAAAACTATTTCCGTTAGAATTCAAAGTGTACAAGGTTGGATTTCCAACAACAATGCCTGTTCCACAGCTAGAAACTTCTGGTTGGATAAATCTATTGTCGCTACCTATCCACATTGAGATGCCTTCACCAAACGAAGAAAAAACGCAGTGGTTAACTTGGTTTAGGTTAGCTCGTTGATTGTCTGTACTACCAATGGTTGTGCCGAGCCAAATACCGCTGTTAGTGTTTGAGCTACCGCCTCCATTAGCTCGGCAATGGTTGATCTGGTTGTAGTAAGGGCCAGCCACACCAGTGATGCCCTTAATCATAATTGCTGATGTGCGGTAGTTTGCGTTGTTAGTTACGCCATCGTTGTACGTAAATGTTCCGCTACCTACGTTGGTAATAATCGCATTGTCAACAACACATGATTGAGCACCTTCTAAAAATATCCCTGCACCAGTGCAGTTGTTCATGTTGATTCGTGCATTGAAAATCTTTGCATAAAGAACAGAAGTGGTTGGGACAGTTACAGAGGGGCTGGTTGATGTGCGAATGGCAAACCCGTTTGCTGTTTGCTTAAATGTTGCATTAGCATCAAACTGAAGAATGGTGTTTGGATAAATCTTAATACTGGTTACGGCGTATGTCCCTGCATCCACATACACAGTTTTACCACTTGTAAAACATGCATCAACGGCGGCTTGAATTGCAAATGTGTCGTCTGCTACCCCATCACCCACAGCATCAAAGTCTTTAACACTCACCCTATTTAGTATTGCTAAATCTGAAAGAACTACTACTTCACCATTAAGGTAAAGTTTACTTGCATAGAATTGATCCACATTCAAAATTGAATTGTCATCCATGTCTAGGTTGGCCAGCATGTTATTTGGGCCAGTACCATCTCGGCTGAGAGTGTTTTCAAATGCGGCTTCGATGAGGTCTGAATTATCATTCAGCGCATCAATAGACCCATATCTACTCCCAATAGTGTTCAGTGTTAGTTTTGCCATTAATAGTCCTAATAAACTTATTAGTAATGTACCCGCAAAGGGGTGATAGTTAGTTAATGAGATGCTTAGACCTTATATATATACAAAGGTCATCATATTGAGTAATTTACGTAAACGCATTTAAACGAGTTTTACGGCGTTTTGTGGCTGTTAGGCTACTACCCCCTTACCTACCCCCTAAAAAGCTGTTAAAACCCTTTTAAAATCAATTTAAACACGATAGTGGTGGGTGGGTGGGAATCTTTTTAATGAAATGTTCTGGAACAGTTAATTATTATGAGATAGTTTTAAGGGTTAGTGCAATATAAAACCAACCCCCCAACCCCCCTTTTTGAAATTGAACATGGTTATATATTTATATAAGTATATATTTATATAAGAATATAATTATATAAGCATATATTAATATATATACTATAGTATTATATATATATAGTATATTATTACTTTAGTATTACATGTATATATAGTATATTAGTATATAACAGTTTATATATTATATATACCCCCATATTATATATTATTAATAGTTAATATATTATATATTATTATATATATCAAGTATTTACCTATTATTTATATATTATTACTAGTAATATTATATTGAATATACCTATAATATATTGATAATAATTGAATACATACGTACTACACTACTTACCCTCTATATATAGGGGCGTTTTAGGTACGTACTAAGGTACTCATAATGGCTCTTATAGGGTTTCCAGCCTACCCAACTAATCATTAAGTATTCATTTTAGTTGTAAGGTTCGTGTAAGTATTCTGTAGATAATGGAGGGCAACCAAGCGGCGTTGCAGTAATGCAACAAATCTTGTAAGTTTCGTGTAAGGTTGACGTGTATAATGGAAAGCATACGATGCAAGGTGTGATCGGACACTAAGCGGGTGTTGTGAAAAGACAACAAATGTTCTTTGTAAGTTTCATGTAAGCTTCGCAT
>Ga0315901_10002032_pt1 | contig 28489 bp, 26 predicted proteins | sample LakEriMetagenome_10_FD_203761 | JGI IMG/M metagenome (GOLD analysis project Ga0315901, IMG submission 203761) | Freshwater fungal communities from buoy surface, Lake Erie, Ohio, United States - Buoy 2 MA116 | ecosystem: Environmental > Aquatic > Freshwater > Lake | place: USA: Lake Erie, Ohio...
GGCTGGCGATGAATGGGGGTGCACGCTGCTTGCGGGATGGCGTCGTGAGGAGTCCAAAAATTATCTTGATCTGCAAGTCTCTACGCTCATTCCTTCGATCATTGTTGATACTCGTACTTCAATCTCGTTAGCCGCAACAACGCGCCTGGTGCCGGCTCCACCATCCTTTTTGGCTGTATCCTACGCTGTAGAAAAAGGGGTCAACAGTCCTTTGTATCCTGAAGGTGTGGCTTTGAAAATTTGGTTGCGTCGTCCGCTGACACTTTCTGCTTTGAATGAGCTCATGACAGATCCACAGCAAGAGTGGCTTTTGACTACAGCTATACCGTTGGCACCAAGAATGACTTGGTTTGAAAGTTTGACCTATGCACGAAGCGAATCGGCCATTGATGCAGGATTGAGATCCGTGCCGGGATGGCCAGCAGTGCGCTTTCAGTCCACAGAGTACGCGGTTGTCAGGTCTGAAATTCGAAACACCCTGACACAGAATCTTAATGCTTCAATTGCGCGTTCTTTTTTGTTTCAGCACGCGATTATGTACGCAGCGCATGTTGTTGCTTTCGATAATATCCAAGCCGCTCGGCAGGGGGCTGTAGATGCGCGGACTGCTCAGTCCATCCTCGGTGGAGTTCGCTTGCTCGGAGCGCTTTTTGGAGCCAAAGATCAGGCATTAAGCTTTGAGCTTGCACGCGCGTTGACAGAACCTGCACGAACTTCATTTGGTTTTACTCTTGGAAAGAGTTTCAATTAGTGGGGAATTGAAGTTTGAATTCCGGTGCATCTACCGGAAGCTGTGGCAATTTTTGCACGTCTTCAAGAATTGCTCTGACGGATGAGAGTGTGCAAATGTTGCAGGATTCAAAGACCTTGTTCGAGAGTAAAATAGCCTTGGATAAGGGGATGTGAATGGACGCGTTTCGCTATTTACAAAAAATGAGCGGTCCTGGTCGGACAAAACGTTATGTTTTGATGTTGCAGCGCTCTAGCTTGGTCCCTGAGCAAGAACTGCAACTGATCCAGAAGGCCAGTGAACATGCGCTTCCTAAGCATTCTGTGATCCGACTGGAAGATCCCTCTGAGGGGCTCAAAGTCCTGAATGTTAAAAACATTGAAGTTATCGTGATTCACCACAGCCTTCTAGCAACAGAAGAACAGTTGGTGGAATACGCAAAGCAGCTCAAGGAGCGAAAGAAGCTCACGGTGCTTTTTGTAACAAAGAGCGAACAGCAACTCATCAAAGCCTATCAAGAAAAAATGTCTTTGTATCAAGAAATGGACGACTTTGTTCTCTCTCCTCCTGATGCTGCGGATTTATTTAAGAAGCTTCAGCGTTCGGGCAGTGTGGAAGCGAGGGCTGCAAAAAGGTTTTCAATGGATGTGTCTGTTAAGATCGTTCGGGTTGACTCGCTGCAGACCGTGCCGGCGATCTTGAACGACTTAAGTCTTGTCGGCTGTGGCTTGAGCTTCGATCCAGCGACTGAATTTCATAGAGGCGAGCAATTGCGAGTGAAAATCCCCCTTTTTGAACATGGGATCTTTCACCCTCAGTATGGCGATTTTTTGAACCTCTCTCTTCGAGTGAGGCGACTGTCGATTCGCGGGCAGTCAATTGGATGCTCCATTGAGCATTTGACTCCGCTCCAGCACGAATGTCTGGTTTCTTTGTTGGAAGTGATGTTGCGTAAAATGAGAATTGCAAAATTGACCGGAAAAGAAAAAGGCGGGGAATTAGCGAATGCAAAATAATATGGTCTCTTTGGCTGTTGGCGTTATGAGTCTGTCTTTGTGCATTGTAGGGTGTGTCAATCCACCGAATAAAAACACGGGAGCTCTTCCTAAGCCAACCCCGACCGCAGCGGCTGGAAACACTGGCGGAGGCAATGAAGATGGAGGCGGCAACGGAGGCGGAGGTGCTGGACCTGCTTCTGGTGATGGCAGTGGTACCACTGGCGGAACTGGTCAAGGGGATCCTTCTCCCCTGTTGTCAGGCGCTCAGGGCGGGAAAGTCACCGTTAAATATTGGCTCAATAAGACCGTCAACAACAATTGTTTGACCATTCAGGCGGGCGAGGTCTCTCCGATTTCTGCTAAATGCAGCAATGATGCTGCTCAGACGACCGCATGGATCATCCAGGATGTTGAAGTCGCTGACTTCAAAAAGTTCAAGGCAAAAGTGACTGTCGATTCAACTGAAAAAGCGACAGCAAAAACGTTGACCAGTTCAACAGAAAAACCTGGTGATGAGGCATGGCGGTGGCGCTGTGTAAAAACTCAGGATAAGGTCACAAGCAAAACGACTTTAACAGTCTGTTATGAAGACGGAAATGCTTCGTCCAAAGTTTTTGAGTCCTCGGATTTATTTGTTCAGTTGGTGGGCGCAGACACGTCTCATTTGGATGGAATTCAATGTCAAACAGGTGCAAGCATTGACATGGTGAAGTGCAGTCCAAAATAAAACGGTTGCTGGTCTAAAACAGCAACCGTTCAAATCTTCTGGCTAAGTCTTACGTTTGTTTGCTTAGTGTTCTGTGATCTTTTTGAGTTCGTCTTTAAAAATGGGCACCGCCTGAAAAAGATCAGCGACAATCCCATAGTCTGCTTTTTGAAAGATCGGAGCGTCTGGGTCAGTGTTGATCGCAACAATGACCTTTGACGTTCTCATCCCCGCCAAGTGCTGGATAGAGCCCGAGATACCAAATGCCATATACAAATTGGGGTTCACTGTTTTTCCGGTCTGGCCCACCTGCATATCATGAGGCGCATATCCCGAATCAACGGCCGCACGAGAAGCTCCGACAGTTGCGCCAATAACGTCGGCTAGATCATGCAGAATCTTAAAGTTGTCAGCATTGCCCATGGCTCGTCCGCCGGAGATAATCAGGCTGGCTTCAGTAAGGTCTGGTTTTTCAGACTTTCCTTTCCGAACTTCAGTGATTTTTGCCTTGAATGCAGAGCTTTCAAAGCGTGGGTTAAATTGCTCGACGACAGCTTCAGCTGACGCACTGAATATTTCGCTCGGAATGACATTTGGACGGATGGTGACAAACGTCATCGGTGTCTGGCTGCAGACTTCGGCGATACATTTTCCTGCATACATTGGACGCCGTGCAATCACTGCTTCGCCTTCAGTGCGCAGTGAGATGACGTCTGTCAGAAGCGCAGATGAATGGCGAATCGAAAGGCGCGGGAAGAAGTCGCGTCCTGTCGGTGATGCAGGTCCAATAATCAGGTTATAACCGTTTGCCGAGATTAACTGGCTCAGTGTTTGAATATGCGGTTCACACTGGTAGGTGTTTGTTTCCGGTGTGTCGACAACAAAAATTCTGCCCGCGCCAAACGTTGCAAGTGTTTTGGCATGTGGTGCGCATCCTTCGCCCAAAAGGACAGCGTGAATATTTTCAGTTTTTCCTGCGGTCAGCCGACGTGCTTCGGTGAGCAATTCCCCTGCTGATGACTTTAATTTGCCGTTACGAACCTCGGCATATACAAGAATTTTCATGTTCTGTCTCCGCGCAATATTTGATTAAAATCTCGACCCACGTCTTCGAATCTCGAATGCCCCTGCCGGAATGCTCAGATCACTTTTGCTTCCGCGCGCAGAAGTCCAACCACTTTCTTGACCATGTCAGGGAGTGGCTCGCCTTTGAACACTTTTCCTGCAGCCTTTTCGGGTGGCAGAGAATAGCTGCGGGTTGAAACAAGTGCGGACTGATTGAGTAAATCAGCAATCTTCTTTTCAAGGAGTGGTTTTTTCTTGGCCTTCATGATCCCAGGCAGCGGCGGAAAACGCGGTTCGTTAAGGCTTTTGTGTGCTCCCAAAACCATGGGCGTACCAACGTTGTAGATTTCAATCATGCCACCTTCGACTTCGCGCTCAACCAGAGCGGATTGACCGCCATTTTGCCAATCAATTTTGGTGACAACTTGGACATGCGGAAGACCACATAATTCAGCAACCATAGGCCCGACATGTGCAGCGTCATCATCAATCGCTTTTTGTCCCAAAAAGACGACATCCGGCTTTTCTTCGTTAACGATTTTTGCGAGGGCAACTGCGATCGAATAGGAGTCCAAGGCTCCGGCATGTCCTTCCGTGTTGATCCAAACCCCGCGATCAATTCCCATAGCCATAGCTTTGCGCATCGCCTCTTGCACCCTGGTGGGGCCAGCGCTGACGACCACGCTTTCGCCACCAAATTTTTCTTGGCTGCGGACTGCCTCTTCGATGGCAAACTCATCGTACGGGTTCACCATGTACTTGAATTCGGAATCATCAAGGCTTTGACCGCCGGCAGCGAGTTTAATCTTTGTTTCTGTGTCCGGAACATGTTTGACAAGAACTAAAATTTTCACGTGTTCCTCCGTATAACAACCTCGTTATTTTCCCGAGCAGTCTACATAATTTCCAACCTCAGTCAAAAAATTATCGGCAAGTCTTGCCGAAATGAGTCGATAGGCCCTGCATGGTGAATGTTTTGCTACTTGTTGAGGGAAAGGGCTTTGGATGGAAAAAGAGCGTCAGGAGCCTGTCAAAATAATTGCATCAATAGTGCTGCTGATTGCATCGCTGGGAGTGATGATCAATAGCTTTTGGCCTCAAGAAAGTCAGCAACTGGTTGTCAAGCTCAAGAGCCTTTGGCCTTTATCGGATGATAACCATTCTCAAAGTCCCGAAAACCCTCAAGACGTCAGCTCTGTGCCAGAGACCACAGTTAATAATATGACCGGGGATGGCTCTATTTCTAAAGATGCCCCAACTGTGCAATCTGACGAAAATCAGTCGAGCTTATTGGCTGAAGAATTATTTCTTGAAAGCATCTCGGCTGAAGAGATTTTGCTCTCTCAACCTGCCGGTGTCAGGAGTGGACAAGGTGTTTTGGATGCGCTCGGCGAAATCGAGAGCTGGAGCTCTGTTGAAGGCGGATTCAACCCGGAGCGTCTTCGACTGTATTTGAGGTATCCAAAGCTTTGGGTTCAGATCAGTGCATTCGCTTTTGCCTTGAAGTCCAAGAGTCTTAATTCCACAGAAGAAGCAAAAACAGTGCAGCTGATTCGGGATAAAAGCAAAATTAACCCTTCTCAAGTGTCACGATTTTTGTTGAGGTATCAGAGCAAAGACCCTGCTTTATTTGAAGAGCTCAAACATAGACTGTTTGATTCGGGTTTGCCGATCCCTGACAATTCCACGTCGTCTGAGATAGATGAAGACAGTGACGATGCTTCCTGACATGAGTGTAAGAGCCAGATAAAAAAACCAAGGCTCTTTAAACGGCATTGTCTCAAAATTCATGCCAAAGAAGCTTGTCCAGAAGCCTAATGGAATCACGATGGTCGCCAATGCTGTGAGGCGCTTCATTTGCTCGTTTGTGTGAAAACTTGTGGCACCCCAATACACATCGAAAAGCGCAACTAAATCGTTGTGGAAGAAGTCAAGTTCGTAGCGGAGCCTTTCCTGATGATCGATGATGTTGCGAAACAAAATTTGCTGCTCAATATTCATATCCGATGCAGTCAAAAATTCCCGCACAACAGAAAAAGTTCCACTGACGGCGCGATGAAAACGCAAGGAGTGTTGCTTAAGACTGAGAATAATTTTTGGACTAAATCGATCCGAAACAATTAGATTTTCAGCCTGTGAGACCAGATCAGCTAATTTCGCAATACGCTGCTCAGCGCTATCGACACAATGATCAAAAAGATTGTGAACTATATCAGCATACGTGAGTTGGTTGTGGATATTAAAATAACTGCGCCATGTGTCATGACCTTCCGGCGGTGCATTCTCGGCAATTAAAATCAGCGAATGACGCAATAGCACGATGTGAAGTTCATCGATTTCGTTGAGATTGGGTTTAAAATGATGGATGACGATAAAAAAATAGTCCGGATAGCGCTCGAACTTTGCTCTTTGGTTTCCTTTACGACAGTCTTCGAGGGTCAGGGGGTGCAGCTGCACAAGCGAGCATAGTTGAGCAATTTGAACATCAATGGCGTGAATATCTTTGCTGAGAATAAACTCATGAACATGGACGTTCTTCTGCAACAGCTGTTCTTTGGAGATGACACCGTTTCCCAGGCCCTCCCAAGGGTTCATTCCGGAGAACCCTCAAGGGCTGTGATGTTTGCTCCAGAAACTTTGATTTGAACCAGTTGTCCGAGGATGTTGCGGGGAGAGGAGACCTTGACCAGTCGCCCCTCGTACGTCCGTCCGTACCAGCTATGTTCTTCTTTGGGATTCCGATACAAAATCAAAACTTCACGACTGCGGCCGATTTCAGCTAGATTTTGTCTTTCTGTTTCTGCACGTTGAATGGCGAGCAGCTTTTGTAAACGGCGATCCTTTTCTTCCTCAGGGACGTGTTCCTTAAAGCGTGTGGCCGGGGTTCCCTTCCGAGGTGAATATTTGAATGCATAAATGAACGCGTATTTCATTTCCTGAACAAGACTCAGGGTGTTTTCAAAGTCCTCTTCAGTTTCACCGGGAAAGCCAACGATAATATCTGTGCTAAAAGCAATTTCAGGGCGTACCGAGCGAATCCATTGCACGCGCTCGAGATATTGCTCACGCGTATATTGCCGGTTCATCCGATCTAAAATGCGATTCGAACCGGATTGCACGGGCAAATGGAATGCATTGCAGAGCTTGGGCAGATCAGCGAAAGCCTGCGCGAGTGATGGTGTAAAGTCATGAGGGTTGGATGTTGTAAAGCGAATTCTTTGGACACCGTCGATTGCTGCGACGCGGTAGAGCAGGTCTGCGAATGGGAGCATCGTGTCGGGCGGGAGTTCAGCGCCTGTTGCGGGCTGACTTTCCAGAAAATCAAGCCCGTAGGAATTAACATTCTGACCCAACAAAATGATCTCTTTAATTCCTTTGCTTACATAAAAATTGACTTCATCAAGAATCTCTTCCGCTTTGCGGCTCTTCTCTCGTCCGCGCGTATAAGGAACGACACAAAATGTGCAGAAGTTATTGCAGCCCTTAATGATGTTTACATACTTGCTGACTTCGTTTTTTGTTTCGTCCAAGTAGGGCGGGACAACATCAATCGGAATAGAATAACCGCCGTCTTTGATGAAGTTGGCTTCCACGCGAGGGTTTTGGACGCCGAAGGAGCGTTGTTCCTTGTTTGTTTCTGATTTTGTGACCACTTCTTCAAGCAACTGAGGTAACTGTTCGATTTGATCGGGACCGATGATGAGATCCACAAAAGGAACATCTTTACTCAGTTGTTTAGCCTCCGCCTGAGCCACGCAGCCTGTCACGGCGAGAATGAGGTCAGGATTTTGAGTTTTCAAAGGACGAATTTCGCCCAAACGGCTGACAAGCTTGTGCCGAGCCTTTTCGCGGATGTGGCAGGTATTGAGAAGAATGAGGTCTGCGTCATTGAGATTTTCTGTTGGTCGATAGTTACATTTGCCAAGCAATCCGAGCATTCTTTCGGTGTCGGCGACGTTCATCTGGCAGCCCCATGTTTGCACATAGACTTTTTTCAAAAAGCTCTCGTTGTTTTCACCCACGTTGGGATAGCTGACCTGCGGTTTTGGCATGTATTTGGCAAATGGATTTTCTGCAGCTCCGCTCGAAGCTTCGTCTAGATGTCGAAAAATTTGAGAGAGGCTCCACATAGTCAGACTTCCTTCACAAGACGGGCTGTTTAGTCATCAGCCGTCTGGAGTGATACGTTTTTGCACCAAGATCAGCGGCGGCCTTTGGCCTTTTGCTTCTTTTCTTCTTTTTTCTTTTTCCGCTGGCGGTTGATTTCAGCCAAATCTTGAGTTGACAGACCTGAGGCACGACCCCCGCCACCAAACGGAAAACCAGCCGGCATGCCTGACTGCCCCGGCATGCCTGGGAATCCACCCATCCCGGCCAAACCGCCAAGGCCGCCTCCTCGCATCATTTTGGCCATGTTGGCAAGTTGATTTAGTCCGCCGAGTCCTGGAATTTTGCCCAGTAGTCCGCCGCCCATTCCTCCGCTGAACAAGCTCATCATTTGCTTCATTTGCATAAAACGCTCAACGAGTTCCTTGACGTCTTTCTCAGAGCGTCCCGAGCCGCGTGCGATCCGTTGCTGGCGCGAACTTCCGCCGCGATTTTTGGGCAACAGAAGCTCAGGATTTGAGCGTTCTTCACGGGTCATTGAGTGCACAAGGGCTGCAATTCTGACCATTTCACGGTCATCGACCTTGCTGAGATCATTTTGATTCAGCTGCCCTGCGAGAGGTGTTTTGGAGATGAGATCTTTCAAAGGTCCCATTTTTTGAATGCTTTGCAGCATTCCGAGAAAGTCATTGAAATCAAAGTGTCCTTCCATCATCCGGTTGGCACTGCGGGCTGCATGTTCCTCGTCAATCGCTTTGGAGAAATCCTGCATCAGTCCAACGACGTCACCCATGCCAAGAATCCGCGTCGCCATGCCGTCGGGTCGAAATTCTTCGATGCGCTCCAATGATTCACCGACACCGGTAAAAAGAATGTTTTTGCCAGTGACTTTTTTAATGGAAAGAGCTGCGCCCCCGCGCGTATCACCATCGAGCTTGGTTAAAATCACACCCGTCAGATTCACTCGGGAATCAAACGCGCTTGCCGTGCGGACCGCATCCTGGCCGATCATGGCATCAATGACCAAGAGAATATTTTGAGGCGAAACGACCCCTTTAATATTTTCGAGTTCGGTCATCAGCGTGTCGTCGATGGCGAGCCGACCCGCTGTGTCAATAATTACTAAATCCAGCCATTCCTGACGGGCGTGCTCAAGACCTTTTCGTGCGATCTCAACGGCATCGTTCGTTTCAAGAGTGAAGACCGGAACGTCGATCTTCTCACCGAGAACTTTCAGCTGCTCACGGGCCGCAGGACGATAGACATCTGCCGCAATAAGCAGAGGTCGCATTTTCTCATTTTCTTTGAGCAGACGTGCGAGTTTTGCGGCATGAGTTGTTTTACCAGCTCCTTGGAGACCAACGAGCATAATCACTGTCGGGCCCTTCGGGTTACGAACAATGCGGGCTTGTTCTCCGCCGAGCAACTCAAGAAGTTCTTTGTGACAGAGGTCGATGAAGTGGTCGCCGGCCGACACTTTCAAGTCCGCAGACTTGGCCTTTGTTTGCACGACCGCTCCGAGAGCAGAGGAGCGAACACTGTCCAGAAACGACTTGACAACCCCATAGTCAACGTCCGCATCCAACAGGCTGCGTCGGACGGTGTCGAGCGCCGGCGCAATGTTTTCTTCCGTCAGCCGCGTTTGGCCTTTGAGTTTCAGGGATGCATCTTTAAAACCTTGCGACACAATATCAAACATTTATACGACCTCTGTCCTGCTGACAGGACCCTTTGCCTCAGTACGAGTGCAGCGATGCTTGGGAGTTTTTCCTCAAATTATACGGTTGTGCTCTTTAAGTCCGCGATTTGAAGGTGCGCGGAGAGCCATAACCTCGCCGACGTATAGCCTTTGACCTGGGGGTGGTCAAACGTTGGTCCATGCTGAATCGGTGCTGTCAGGTTGCGGGTCAGTGGCAGAGCCGGGGGCAGGCTGGCAATTACCAGTTAATCGCGAATCACTCTGAGCTTCGGTTCCGTTTTTGCCGGAAGAGCGGGAGTGTCACCTGCGGATGGCTGGTCTTCTTTGCCTGTAGGTTGAGAGTGCTCCTCGCCGAGCGCCGAAGAAACAGCGTCCTTGAGTGCATCCATAAACAATTGTGTCTGGACGATACTTTCTCGGACTGCCGGTTCGCCGAGAAGGTCCCTAATTTCCCTTACAAATTGATCAGCAAAAGCAGCTTGAGTCAGTAAATGTTTTGCGAGCTCATGAGCAAGTGTTCTTTCGCTCAACTTAAATGCACGTGCGACCTCTGCCACATGCAGGCGTGAACATTTTTGCAAAGACTCAGTGGGAGCATCGCGAAAGAAGAGAGACCAACAGCGCAACTGATCTTGACGGTTGAATTCAACACAGACATCAAGTTCTTCAGAAGAACTCAGAATCAAAAAGACACGCTCGTCCAGCGAGGTCCTTTCAAAGGCATCGACCATCTCTTGCAATGAGTGGTTCATAATTCGCGCCTTTGAAATCCAACACGCGACAGTCGACTCTCCAAAGCTTCCAGAATTGTTTCACGCATGAAGTCATTTGTTGCGGAAATAGCGTCCTGGATGGTCTGTAAATCACTCGTACTAAACGTTTTGCACCGAGATTTTGTGGGGGGAGCTGATTGCACTCCGCTGTTGACTGAGCGGAAACACTGTTCTTGCAGGTTTTCCAAGTAAACCAACTTGCTCACATAAAGCTCGTATCGCACATTTAAATCGAGCGAAGGTTCGATCGGCGTGAGAAGTTCGTCGACCAGCTCTTTATACAACTCATAGGAAATGTCTGAAGACTGATTCTGTAACGATCTTTTGCCCATGTTTGCCCCTCCTGTCACTCATGTTGAGCTTTTCACGGAGAAATCGCTCATCAATGAGTTCCTCGGAATTTCACTCAAAGAATTGAGAGAGAGGCCGTCAAGGGGCACACTCTGGGTAAATATTTTTCAAAAAAGTCCGTCGATGAATGTCAGTAAGTCCATGTTCCAGCAAAGCATTTCGGTGTTTCTCGGTCCCATACCCGCGATGCTCGTCAAAAAAGAACCCCGGAAACTCTTCCGAATAGTGGTCCATCCAGCGGTCGCGTATCACTTTGGCAATGACCGAACTGGCTGAAATAACTTTAAGCAGATCGTCCCCTTTGGTCACAAGAATTTGTGGAATTTCGGTCCAGTCAGAGGGAACAGAGAGGGGTTGGTGCCCATCAAAAAACAACGCATTGATTGGACCAGCATCTTTCAATGACTTTAGGGCACGAGCGGCGGCCATGTTGAGCGCACCGACAATGCCATGGGAGTCAACGTCTTGAGCACTTGCAGCGCCCAGGGCAATCGCACGCAGTAAAAACGAGGGCTGCGGCTTGAACGTGGGTCTCCCTTGAGAGAGGCGTGCTGTCAGATCCTTCGCCTTCCATAAGAATTTTTGTTGGGGATGAGTCAGCGGCAGGGTGCTGGCCAATCGAGGGGTCATGTTCAAACCCAAAGAGTCGATCGCTGAACTCAATAGTCCCTGTGTGTCAAAAAATTTCGCAAGTTCTTCAACCGCATGCTCCCGCTGTTTGGGCGACATTTTCTTACTGTCTTTAAGAGACTTAAGCCATGATTCAAATTTTGGTGCCGGTGTTCCTGTACTCCAAAGGGTCGCGCAAACAACAAGAGGCCCAGCGATACATCCACGCCCCACTTCATCAACAGCGACAAAAGCACAGTCTTTTTGTGGCCGCTTTGTGAGTCTTTCCGCACTCTGAAGGGTTGATAATAAGAACCGCTCCGCATCATAGAGAGAGGGGGATGATTTGGCTCGGCTGGGAGTCATGTCTGTGCCTGCGTAGAACTCGAGATGAAGAATCAGTTGGTGATTGAATCGACAGCCTTCAAGATTGTCTGCTTGGGTTGGTTGCCAACCAGATCTCCGACTTTTTGACCGTTTTTTATAAATGCAAGAAAGGGAATATTACGAATGTTGAATTGAGAGGCGAGCTGAGGCTCTTCTTCTACATTCACCTTGCAGACTTTGACTTTACCTTGTCGCTCCTTAGCAATCTCTTCCAGTGTTGGCGCGAGTGCCACACACGGTCCGCACCAGTCCGCCCAAAAATCAACAATCACCGGAATGTTGCTTTCAAGAACTTCAGTTTGAAAATTTTTCTCGGTGACGTGCATAACTAGGTCTGACATCGGGCATACTCCTCATTGAGATATAAGTTCGCAAAGCCTCGGCATCCTAGCGCGGTGGGAAGCGAAGTTCAATGAAAGAGAGACGTTTGAATGTGCCCTTAAAAGCAGACTTTTCGATAGGTCAATGGAAATAATCAAGGGATTAAGATGACTAAAATTCAAGCAAAAAAGATGACTCCCTGGAGTGTTGCAGTTGCACTCATGCTGACATTTGTGTTGGTCAAATTCATCGTCAGTGCGGCAGTTACGGAGGGGTTCAGGCATCTCGGAGTTGCAGCTGTTTTGTTTCTTGTTCCTCTTATTCATGCTGGCCGGACAAGTTTCTTTTATCCAGACCTCTTCCGTCGCGCTCAAAGTCTGTGGGCCGCTATCATTTGCTTAGGCTACGTCTTACTTCCGTTACTCATTGTTTTGATCGCCTTTCCGGATGAATGGCTGCGCATTCGATTGGATTTGCAAAGTTGGGTTTTCAGCGTTTCAGGTTTGGCTGCTGTAATTCTTGCCCCTCTGGCCGAGGAGTTTTATTTTCGTGGCTGGTTGTTGAAATGGCAGTGCGAATCGGCTTGTACAACAGCGCAGCAGTCGACGGATACTCGTTCTTGGGCCATGAATTTAAAAATTTGTTATGTGAATGCCCTCTTGTTTTGGGTTTTGCACATTCCTGTCACTGAGAATTTTTTTGAGGTGTGGGGTGAGGCTTTAAAGAAAGGATTAATACCTGTCTCTCCGGGACCCTTCCTGCTCGGCTTGACCACGTCATTGCTTGTGATGATCAGCGGGACTCCGCGCAGTGCGCTGGTCTTTCATGCCCTTGCAAATGCACTCGGACCATTATGGTGGCCGTTGTTGCGTGAGCATCATATTCGTTCGATCTTTTATTTTTGATTGTTGTTGCTGAAAATTGGGTTTGTTCCAGCAAAAAAGATTACGAATTTGTCATGATTTTCTGGTTGTGATGAACAGCGCGCGTTTTATTTTCGTCAACTGGCCCTGTCTTTGGCGGTTGGTTGACCCATCAGGGTATGAATAGATTTTTCATATCGCTCACCCAGAAGTTCTTGGATTTCATCGGCGCTCCTCATTTTAAGAACCTGCTGTGCCAAGACTTCACTCTCTGCACATGATGTTCTGCGAATGAGATCCTTGATGAGCGGAATGGCGCTTGCCGAAGTTGAAAGTTGACGGCAGCCTAGGCCAATCAATAATTCAGTTGCCACTGGATCCGAAGCTAATTCCCCACAGAGGCTAATGGGTGTGTCAAAATTATTCTGCGCATCAAAGATTGTTTTCAGAGTTTTTAGCACTGCAGGGTGATAGGAACTTAACTGTCGGGACTCCTGATCGTTGGCACGATCGACACACAATATATGCTGCGTCAAATCGTTTGAGCCGATGCTTAGAAAGTCACATTCAGCGGCCAGATGTTCAAGGATTTGCGCTGCTGACGGGGTTTCAATCATTGCCCCAATTTTTGGAAACTGCAGTCCTGAGCGCACCTCATGAGGGAGCTCTTGCCAAATGTGTTGAGCTTTTCTTTTCACATGCTGCACTTCGCTCACGTCTGTGACAAAAGGGATTAGGATTTTGATATTTCCTTGTTTGTTTGCCTGAATGAGAGCTGATAGCTGCGCCTCAAGAATTGACTTTTCTGAGATGAGAAAACGAATTCCGCGCAAGCCAAATGGGCTTTTTGACAGATGATTGTATCCTGAAGGATACGGTTTATCGCCACCCGCATCCAAGAGCCTGACAGTCAGGCAGTGAGGTGCAAGGAACGAGGCCGCCGTGCGAAAGAATATAATTGACTCGTTCAAAGATGGCGCAGAGTTGTCTTGATGATGATGGGCAAGGTGCAAAAATTCGGTGCGCATTAAACCGATGCCTTCAGCTCCAAAAGAACGCAATTGTCTTGCATCCGGAGGACCATCGGTATTGGCAAAAACAGAGACGTGTCGACCGTCTATTGTCTCGGCGCTCAGTGTTGCTTGTGTCCTGAGCTTTTGATTCATAAGCAATCCAACAGCTCTGCGCGCTTCCGTTTTGCGAATCTCGGTTGAGCTTGGATTGATGACGAGTGACTCGTCACTGGTGTTGAGAATTGCGAGTTGGCCATTACGACAATTTTTGAGGCTTCCCTTCACAGAAAAGAGAGTCGGGATGTTAAAACTGCGCGCGAGAATTGCGGCATGGCTAAGATGAGAGCCCCGCTCGGCCACAATCGCTCCCACTCCTGCCTGGTGCAATCGAATGACGTCTTGCGGAGTGGGGTGATCGATAATGACAATCCGATTTTGAAGATGTTTGATTGTTCCGTTGTCTGTGTTTCTTTCCATTGCTGATAACATAAGATCGCGGCACGCGGCGAGATCAAAACTCTTTTCTTTTAGATGCTCGTGGTTGCTTGACTCGATGGGTTTTGCAACAGTTATAAAGATTTTTTCGATTGCCGACGGAGCATCAAAACCATCCTCAAAGACCATCTGTCGAACGTGTTCAATCAGAAAATCATCGCTCAAAAGAAGGATGTAGCCTTCAATGACAGCCGCACCTTCCCTGATCTCCTTTTGTGTTTTCCTGTCCATCGCTCTGGCTGATGTGGGTTCATGTGCGTCTGCCAGAAGCTGTTCCAATTTTTCGAGTGCGGTCCTTCGTGCGATGAGAAATCTAGCCCATTCCTGATCTGGTGAAAGTGGGGAATTTTTAGCAAAGGTGTGCTCTGGAGGATGGTGGGCCCATGCCAGTCTACCCACGAGAAGCCCGTTGCAAATCGCAACTCCGTGTAGAATCCTCCGCGAACTCACTGTCATCGGCCTCCTCAAAGTTGGCAAAGCCTGAGTCGAATAAAGACTTCACCTCAGTCAGGAGTTCATCGGCACGAGGGCCTCTGCATATGAGCTCTATTTCACTTCCTCTGCCTGCCCCTAGACTTAAAATGGACAGTAAAGAGTGTCCCACGGCCTGAGAATTGGTTGTTAAACAAACGAGTTCCAGCTCTGAGGGCCGATGTGCCTGCGCACATTTGACAATGCGGACGCCGGGTCGAGCGTGCAGCCCCAAAGGGTTCAGAACTCTGACTCTAGCTCTGTATTCAGTCACACATCACTCCCTGTCAAAATGTCTATGCTCGATTTTAAGGTTCGGAAGGATTGGGCGAAATCTTTTGGCAAGAGCTTCAACAATAGCAACACTCCTGTGTTTTCCACCCGTACATCCAATTCCAACGGTCAGATACCGCTTGCCTTCAGAACGGTATAAGGGAATCAGAAAATTCAGTAAATCGCTCACTTTATCTATGAATTCAGAAACGTGTGGGTCTGAAAAGACAAATTGTGCCACTTCATCACTGAGTCCCGTCAGTGGACGCAAATGGGGGTCGTAATGTGGATTTGCAAAACAACGTACGTCAAACAGCGTGTCAAGATCGGCAGGCGCGCCGTGTTTGAATCCAAAAGAGACAAGCAGCATGGCCAAATCGAGACTCTCGGTTGAGGGGGCATAATCATGCAGAAAGATTTGTCTCAGCATCTGCGAAGACATGGCACTGGTGTTGATCACTCTGGTCGCTTTGGCTCTGACTGGTTCAAGAATTTGCGCATCCAAGGTGATGGCCTGGGCGAGAGTTTCAGTCGGCTGTTTGCTTGATTCAGCCGACAATTTTGACAAAGGGTGAATGCGCCGCGTTTCTCTGAAGCGGTTCACAAGAATTTCATCAGCAGCCTCCAAAAACAATAGTTCGACATTTGCAATGGAGTTGAATCTGTCCCAGTGGCGCAGCAGGGCGTCTGGCATTGTTCTGTCACGTGCGTCCAGAGCGAGTGCAACCCATGGAGCGTGAAAACGCTGCTCTGCCAGTGCATCAATAAATCCAGGTAACAAAAGCGCTGGTAAATTGTCGACGCAATGAAAACCGAGGTCTTCCAGAGCGCGCAGAGCAACGCTCTTTCCCGAACCGGCCATACCGCTTAAGATAATGACCTTTGCGGGCCTTTGGTTTTGATGAATCGGCATCTGTTCCTCCAACACGTTACGGAAGAATCGACTTGGGTTGATTGAGTTTCATATCCTCTTCTTGCCTTAGACAATTCAGCATGTCCTGAGCCGTTTCGCTGGTCATGAGTTGAACTCGCATATGTGCTGTCCTCATCAGCCGACAGACCGACGAAATTAGATGCAGATAGCTGACATCTTCTGCACGTGGACGGGTTGGGCTAATCACTGAAAAAAAGAGTTTCGAATTCTCATGATCCAGAGCATTAAAAGGAACACCACTTTTAGATTTGCCCAAAACCACCATCAGGCGATCCGCCGATTCAATGGTCGCATGAGGAATTGCAATTCCGTGGTCCGCTCCCGTGCTCGCTTTTTGTTCTCGTTCCATTAATTTTAAGAACAGCTCATCACCGTCCACCGAAGTTGATTGACTGAGAAGTGATGCAAGTTCCCTGAGCACCGAGGGTTTGTCGAAAGCCTTTAGGTTGGGTTCAATCCATTCTGGCTTCATATATTGAGTAATTCGACAAAACATCGTCATCCCTCTCTTTGTCGCAAGTTCGTCAAAATCTGCGGACACGCTTTGATGACGGAAGCAGGCCTAGCGACTCTCTATATTTGGCGACGGTTCGTCGAGCAACCTTCACGTTTTTGTTTGCTTGAATCCAATCAGAGATCTCTTGGTCAGACATTGGCTTAAGTTCGTTTTCGCCTTTAATGCATTCACCCACCCAGGCTTTGACGACCTCATTTGCTAATTCGTCACCACTGTCAGTGCTCATTTTTGAGTTAAAAAAATGCTTGAGTTCAAAGAGACCCTGAGGGGTATGTACATACTTATTGCTGGTCGTTCGCGAAATCGTACTTTCGTGCATACCAAGCTCGTCGGCAACCGATTTGAGAGTCAATGGCTTGAGATGTTCTGAACCATGTTCAAAGAAGTCGAGTTGCTTATCAAGAATGACCTCAGTCACTCTTAAAATGGTTTTATTGCGGTCTGCCAATGCTCTGACAAGTGCACGTGCATTTTTAATGTTTTCAGCGACAAACTCTTTGAGATTTTTTGTTTGAATTTCTGTGTTTTTTAAAGTTGACTCTTTTTTTTGCTCTGATTGAATGGCATCGATGATATTTTCATACTTCTTCGATATTCGCAGTCGAGGAAGCCCGTCTTCATTCAAGCTGACAATCCACTTATTTTCCCTCCGAAAAATAAAGACATCTGGAGTGATGACCTGCTGACGTTCTGTGCCAAACTGACGGGCAGGTCTGGGATCAAGTTGTTCCCTGATAAAAACGAGAGATTCCTTGATCTGTTCAGAGGGCTTTCCGAGCATCCGCGTGATTTTTGTTAGATCCTGTTTCTCAAACTCTTTCCAACACTCCTTGAGAATCCGCTCCGCCAAAAGCGGAGGGTTGGCTTTCTGGCGAAGCTGCAGAAGCAGAGATTCTTGTAAATTGCGCGCGCCAATCCCGATGGGCTCGCATTTTTGAATTGTCTTAAGCGCATATTCAAGGTCATCCACAAGAACATCTTGTTCTTCGGCAAGGTCTTGTAAATCAACAGTCAGAAAGCCGTTGTCATCGAGATACTGGAGTAACAACTGCGCACACTGATGTTCATATTCGGTAATGTGCATGAGTCTAAGCTGTTCTTCGATAGAATCATGCAGATTCGTGTTTTCTTGTCTGACTCGGTCATAATTCGGAGATTCATACTCTGAATCCGCTGATTCAAGTTGAAGATTCTCTTCTCCCGGCAACTCTCGGAATCTCGAGAGCAGTTCGTCAATATCCGGTATTTCCTCTTTTTGAGCTTCGCTAAGGGCATTGTCATCGATTTTTTCTTGTGTCGAAAATTCCTGAACTTCATTGAGCTCCGAGTTTGTATCGCTTTCTTCAAGACATGGATTTTGCTGGAGCTCTTCCGCAACGAATTCTTCGAGTTCCTGTCGTCCAAGAGTCAGTATTTTGATCGCCTGCTGGATCTGTGGAGAAAGGATGAGCTGGTGACCCTGCTTGATATTTAATTTAAGTTCGTAAGCCATGAAGTCTCACCTCAATGAACAGACGCAGACAGTTGGTGTGTCTGAGCAGGATGACTCGAGCCATCCTGCTCTGTTACGTTATCCTCGCAGCAGGGTCAACACAGTCTCTGGTAATTGATTGGCCTGCGCCAATACGGACGTACTTGCCGCGGTCAAAATCTTCGACTGTGCAAGTCGGGCTGTTTCCGAGGCGTAGTCAACGTCGCGAATACGCGATGCCGCGGCACTCAGGTTTTCGCTGCTGACATCAATGGCCGTCATTGTTGAATTCATGCGGCTTTGCATGGCACCCAATGACGCACGGAAGTCAGTGACCCTTTCCATAGCTCCGTCGAGCGCGTTGAAGATGTCGCTGGTGTCACCACCACCAAGCGTTTGTCCGCTTTCGCCCTCAATGCTTTTTGGCAACTCTTGTAGCGCTGAATTGAGCTCTGCCATGTTATCGAATTTGATTTTGATGAGACCTGATTCATCATCTGAATCCCTTGCAGCACTTGCTCCCACCTGAATGGTCAAGTCGGACTCCTGATCACCTGTGAGAATTCTTTTGCCGTTAAATTCTGTGCCTTCTTTGATGCGAATGATTTCTTCACCGAGTTGTTCAAATTCACGGTTAAGATATTGTCGCTCTTTTGAACCGATGGTGTCTGATGCAGCCTGGGTTGTGAGTTCCCTCATGCGTGTAAGGACGTTGTTCAAATCTCCCAGACCACCTTCGGCCACCTGCAGAAACGACACGCCATCGCTCGCATTTCGCTTCGCCTGCGCCAAACTTCGAATGCGGGCCCTCATACTTTCGCTCACAGCGAGGCCGGCCGCATCGTCTGCCGATTTGTTGATGCGCAGACCCGACGATAACTTTTCCAAGCTGTCATTCATCTCGCTTCGGTTATTGCCTAACTGTCGCTGAGCCACAATGCTCTCGACGTTACTCTTGATTCGCAAACCCATGGTTCAATCCTCCTTGTTTTTTCTTCCGTTCAGCCTTTGAACAGTTGAGCTGAATTCAGAACTTCTTGAGAATGTAACTGCCGTTCAATTGCGCTCTTATCTGAGCAATGAGAGCGCCATTTCTGGACGCTGGTTGGCTTGTGACAACACGGCCAATCCGGCTTGGGCCAGAATTCTGTTCTGCGTGAGGCGAGCGGTTTCTTCCGCAAAGTCGACATCGCGAATGCGGCTCGCAGCAGCGGACATGGTCTCTGTGCCTTGATTGATATTGCTGATGGCTGCGCCGAGGCGGGACTGCAAAGAACCAAGAACGGCGCGTGAAGTTGCGATGGTTTCCATTCCCTTGTCGATGGATTCCAGATTCTTGGCGACTGTGTCACGGTCAGATGAGATGAGGTTCGTGTCTTTGACTCCCAACACTTCTGCGTTGACTCCGTCACTCCCTTCGCCAAATTTCAAAGTCAGCTGATCGTTTTCGCCACCGTTGTAGCCGACCTGCACTCTGATGCCATCTGGTTTATCGTTAGAACTCAGAAGTTTGAGGCCGTTGAATTCGGTGGTCTCTGAAATGCGATCGATTTCTTGGCTCAGTTGGTCGAATTCTTTTTGGATATATCCTTTTTCGCGTTCGCCAACCGTATCAGATGCGGCTTGAACGGTAAGTTCACGCATACGAACCATGATGTTGCTCATTTCGCTCAGACCTGATTCCGCGACTTGAACGAGAGAGACACCATCGTTTGCGTTGCGCTTGGCCTGATTGAGACCCCGTGTCTTTGCCCGTAAGTTCTCGGAAATTGCCAGTCCGGCAGCATCGTCTGCAGATTTGTTGATCCGCTGTCCTGAAGCCAGTTTTTCGTAACTGCTGCTCAGCTCATTGTTGCTGTTGGAGAGACCACGTTGAGCGACAAGTGATTCAACGTTGGTTTTAATACGAAGACCCATGACACAATCCTCCCTGAATGTTCCGACCTCAACTCAACCCCTGAGTTGACGTCCATCTGGATTGTCCCACCCTTGAGACTTTCCAAATGTGTGAGCTTTTCCTCAGTCCCTCTGAGATGTTCCGTGACTCACATTGGGTTTTTCGTAAAAGAAATTTGGAACTTTAGAAAAAATTTTTAAAAATTTTAAAATTTGTTTTTAAATTAGTAATTGCGGTAATTTAAATTATCAGGAGATTGAGTGACCCGTGCAAAACGACCCACGAGTAGCATCACGATATGTGTGACCCAGATCGGACTCGGGATTTTGCAAAATACTAAGAAGATTCAGGAAGGGTTTGGGCAGGTAGCTTCAAGGCCCCAATGCTACCTTTAAGTTAACAAGCAAAAAATTTAACAAAGGGTTCCGCTCGCTCAAGCAACGATGGCTCTGCATCAAAGACGCTATTCGATTCGAACTCAACGCACGTGTAGTGCAGAGTATCAAGGCTCAAAGGCTCATGCCGGGAGGAGATTCGGCATGAGCCGCCTACAATTTGCACAACTTAACTAATTATTTGTGTGACTATACCTGTGAATACATTCGTTCGAGACTTGAGTCTGTGTTGGCCGACAGTGCTCTATGAATTTGGACCAGTGGATATGGCTCCGTTCTGCACCGACTAAAAAAGCCCGGTTCAAAGACCGGGCATAGAGCGCAGACGAGCAATTCGTTCTTCCAAGGGGGGGTGAGTACTGAAGGCTGCCAGTAATCCCCCACGTTTATTTGAAATACGGAATGCGGCAACAGCCTGCGGTGCATTATCTGCTTCCATATAGGCATAACCGCGTTGCAGTCTTTCAAGCGCAGCAATCATGCTGGCACGTCCAGACAATCGAGCACCTCCTTCGTCGGCGCGGTATTCACGCAGGCGAGAGAACCAAGACACCGCCAAGGACCCAAGAATGCCAAGGATAATCTCGCACGCCAATACAACAAGCATGTTGACCATCCGACGGTTTTCTTCCTTGACCGTTTGGGCCACGGCAAAGCCGATGATGCGCGCGACGAACATGACGAACGCATTCACGACGCCTTGAATCAGAGTCATGGTCACCATGTCGCCATTGGCAATGTGCGCAACTTCGTGAGCCAAAACGCCTTCCAGTTCGGAACGAGACATAGATTGCAACAGACCTGAGCTCACGGCGACCAAGGAGCGGTTGCGGGTTGGACCCGTCGCAAACGCGTTCATGTCGGGGCTTTCATAGATACCGACCTGAGGCATCTTTGAAAGTCCGGCTTTTTGGGCGAGTTGGTAGACCATATTCAGCAGGTCGCGCTCGCGCCCTGAAGATTGCTCAGGGTCAATGAGCTGAACTCCCATTGAAAATTTTGCGATAATGCGGCTCAAAGCGAGGGAAATAAAAGCACCACCAAAACCCCACAACAAACAGAAGCCTGCGAGCGAGGTGTAATTGAGTCCATAGGGAGTCATGTAGTTGTTGATACCCAACAACGATGCTGCAATTGATATTGTTGCAATTACAAGAATGTTTACGGCAAAAAACCAAAAAAATCGCTTAAAGAATCTCATACGAGTCCTCCTGTTCTGTCGTTGGGGCTCTCTCAAAGACGATGCTGAGTTCCGCCCCGGTGCAGATGCTCACAGAATCTGTGCAGGAGCTCAGAGTTGTCAAGAGATCGTGTCCAAAAACGACTGTATTCGATAGACTTTTTCGGGCATGGGATGAACGGGTCGGCCAGAGTGCTGCGAATCCACAATCACATGCACGGCCTGTGGCTGGCAGAGAACCATCCCGCGAATGTTGACGTACTCATTTTCAAAATTAGCCACAACATGATGCTTTAAATGAATCGAGCGGAAGGCCTCTTCCTTGAAGACCGCATCATCAGTGACAGTGTTGATCTTGAGCAGTAGTTCGGCATCTTCCAGAGGAAAGCCAAATTTTTCAAGTTGACGTTGTGTCCCGTTCAACATGACTTTTTGACTACGGCCAGTCAGGTAGACAATCTTTAGACCCAGCTTCTTGCAGAACCAGACAAATTCCGCGGCACCCGCAAAAACCTGATCAAATTCGACCAAGGTTTCACCATCGAAAAATTTTCGCCGCCAATATTTTTCGGCGGCGAGCAAAATTTCCATCACGTCGGGACTTCGCAGGTCCAAACCTGCATTTTCAAATGCGTGTGCGAGGCTATAGCCCACGTGATTAAACGAGATCCCCTCGATTCTTTTGATAATAGACTTGGGATAATGATTCCGCTCGGGCAATGAGAGCCATCTTTTGAGGATTCCTAAAGTCCGATGTCCGACGTCAAACAGCGTTCCATCAAGATCAAAAATAACGGCCCCGGTCCGTCCTTTTGGAATCTGATTGCTCCTTTCAGCAATAAAGCTGCGCAAGGACGAACTCTGTGTGTCTTCAATCCACCAGTCATGCGGTTCAGACCGGTAGGTACGCGACCGAGGATGTGGATGTGGAGGATGAGCATAGACACCTGATGAGGTCCAGTCATGCACAAGATCTTCTGCAACGCGCCGAACGATGCGAATCGCGTCTTCATATCCGCGCAGATATTCGCCATTTACTGGGTCATTGCGATCGCCGAACTCCTCGAGCGTTTGGGTGTGCTCTGACAGGCGTTCATACAGGTTATGAATGAATTGTTGGATGTCCATGACAGTTGGTCAGTTCCTTTTGATGGAATGAGTGCGGATGATTGACGCTCCCCAAGATTCACATTTCTTTTCCCACAGCTCGCTTTGTTGATCTCGCCAAATGAGTTCTTCGTTCGGCGTTCCAAAATCGGGAAGCTCTCCCGAGCGTTCGGCCAGCTGTTTTAAGAAACTTTTGCGTGACAACCCGATGAGCAGTGGAGCGTTAAGGGACCGGAATTTACTGAATGCGTCTGGTGTCAGTAAAGATAAATTATGATCGAGTGTCTTTCCAAATCCGATCCCCGGGTCTATCGCACACCAACGAACTCCAAGGCGAAGGGCTTCCTGCAGACGACTGTCAAGAAAATCTGAGACCTCATGAACGCAATCGTTGTAGACCGGCGAACGTTGCATTGTTTGCGGTTCGCCTTGCATGTGCATAACAACAAGACCGAGTTCAAAGTGAGAGGCAACATGCGCAGTTGTCCAATCGCTATTTACAAATGGCGATTGATCATGGTTTGCGTTTTGCTCCAAGTCTGCTTTTTTGCGGAATGCAGCAACATCGTTGATGAGATCAATTAATCCTTCCTGTGCTGCGCGACAGGCAACGAGCGGCGAAGAGGTATCCAGACTCACGAGTACATGAGCTGGCAGTTGCTTTCTGAGTTCTTTAAGGATGACTCCAACGCGTTGCCATTCATCGCAGGAGTTGACGGGAGTCGAGCCTGGGCGTGTGCTCACGCCACCGACATCAATAATTTGAGCGCCCTGTGACACGAGCTGAAGTGCTTTTTGACTGGCAGATATGCTCGACAGGTAAAGACCACCGTCCGAGAAACTATCGGGCGTAATATTCAGAATTCCCATCTGAACGGTGCCCAATTGACTAAGCAGTAAGTGGCACTTTTCAGCACCACTTTGATCATTGCAGATACGATTCATGCGCTCGGTGCGGGTGCTGGTCCGCCAGTCGAAAAACCAGTTTCGGCCGGTGATGCAGGCGAATTTTCTGGAGCCGATGCATTTGCTGCTTCAATGCTTGTGTGTGCGGCGGCAATTTTGGAAGACTGCATCTTTCGAACATCTTCCAGCGTCGCACCGTGGACCACGGCATGAAATTCATCGGCATCCAAGGTTTCTGCTTCCAGCAAGATCTGAGCGCAGCGCTCAAATACGTCCATGCGGTCAACCAATGTTTGTTTGGCGAGTTCATATTGACCGTTGATGATTTTTGCCACTTCAAGATCAATTTCGTGCGCCAGCGATTCAGAATAATTCCGACTTTCACCCCAATCGCGACCCAAAAACGGGTTCTCGCTCTTGTGACCAAAATTGATGGGGCCCAGACGACTCATGCCGTACTGACACACCATTGCGCGCGCAATATTCGTTGACTGCTGAATATCGTTGGATGCGCCCGTGGTGAAACGACCAAACTTAATTTCCTCAGCAGCGCGTCCCCCCATCCCCTTGGCGATTTCAGTGAGCAAATCTTCTTTTGAAGAGCTGTAGATATCCTCTTTTGGAAGGAATGACGTGACACCAAGGGCAGGACCGCGAGGAATAATCGTCACCTTGTGAACGTCGGAGCGCGACTTTAGATAATAAGCGACCAAGGCATGGCCTGTTTCATGATATGCAGTCATGACCAGGGTCTCTTTGTTCATAACCATACTCTTGCGCTCAGGACCCATTAAAATTTTATCTTTTGCCTCTTCAAAGTGAGAGGCTGTAACGCGCTTGGCGTTGGCGCGGGCAGCCATGAGCGCAGCTTCATTTACCAAGTTTTCCAGATCAGCTCCGGAAAATCCGGGTGTACCAAGAGCAATTTTTTCGAGATTTACGTCATCTGCGGCCTTGACGCGTTTAATATAGACTTTGAGAATTTCATTGCGTCCGCGGACATCTGGCAAATTGACAATCACCCGCCGGTCAAATCGACCAGGTCGAAGCAATGCTGGGTCCAGAACATCAGGGCGGTTGGTTGCAGCGATCACTATGATCGCATCGTTGGCTTCAAAACCGTCCATCTCGACCAGTAACTGGTTCAGCGTTTGCTCCCGTTCATCATGACCGCCGCCCACTCCTGCGCCGCGATGGCGGCCGACAGCGTCAATTTCGTCGATAAAAACAATGCATGGAGCATTCTTCTTCGCATTTTCGAAAAGATCGCGGACGCGGGATGCACCCACACCGACAAACATTTCGACAAAATCCGAGCCGCTGATGTGAAAAAACGGTACTCCCGCCTCTCCGGCAATGGCGCGTGCCAGAAGGGTTTTACCGGTCCCTGGTGAGCCCATCATGAGAACACCTTTTGGAATTCGTGCACCAATTTCCTGAAAGCGTTTGTGGTCTTTTAGGAAAGCGACGATCTCAGAGCATTCCTGCTTGGCTTCTTCCACTCCGGCAACGTCTTTGAATGTGATGCGTTGAGCTGTCTCAGGCATCATTTTGGCGCGGCTTTTACCAAACGAAAGAGCCTTGCCACCCGCACCCTGCATGTTGCGCAAAAACATGAACATCAGTCCAACGACAACGATGAGTGGAATCCATGTGCTCAAAATGCTCCACCAGGCTTGTCCGTCTTCGCTTCTTTTGTAGTTGATTTTAATTTGCTTTTGCGCAAGCTTATCGCGCATTTCTTTGCGGAGAGTCTCATCAAATTGAGCATAGGTGGTGACCGTATTGCCGTTACGCAACCGGGCGGAATATTCATCACCACGAAGAGGATCTCCCCGTACTTCCACGTCACCCACAATTTTCAGAGGATCTGTTGCAGGCTTCTCAAGATATTCCAGAAATGTGGAATAGCTGACAGCCTCTTCTGTATGTCCCTTGCTGACAAATTTGAATGCGAGAATAACTAGTGCAAAAACGCCGGCCCAGACAACGAGCTGCTTTAGCCACGAATCCTTCATTCCAAGACTCCTTGAGCGACTCGTTCTGAGTGCAGTCGCTTCGAACATGAACCCTCAGTGTGTATCGTAACCTGTTAAAGTCAACCAGTCCTTGTTCCGCGAATGCCCAATGTCAAAGCTGTTCGCTTTTTTTCATGGATCTTTGTGAAAAGTTGGGCCGGACACCTGAATTTCCAAATGCTTGTTTGTCAGCTGCAAAAAGACTCTCTCTGAGAGTGCAAATTTGTACACCCGCCCGTTATGCACGGACTCGCGGCATTTATTGATGTGGGTCAAGATATTTTCTAAAAAATTTCGGCTTAAAATCAGATTTTCATGGGAGCAGTGAGACAAAATAAATTTTCTGAGCGCGTCAGTCCCTGTGATTTGTTCGAAGGAGGCCGCGCGTTCAAAAGAAGGTGCTTGATGCGCCTGCGGCTTGGGCTGCGCTGATAGATCGGTCGATAGATTCCACAGGTGTTCCACAAAGGCGGAGTTGAGACTTTCAAATTCTTTGATGAGCACGTGGCGAATGCGATTGCGCGTGTAATCGTTTAGGGCATTTGAAGAATCTTCACGATGAGCCATTTTTTTGTTTGAAATGGCCAGATCGCAGAGATCCGCCGATAGCCAGAGCAAAGGTCTGAGCCTTCGATTCTCCGGAGTCCAAGCTCTCAGTCCTTTAAGTCCATCGGGGCCACAGCCTCGAATGAGATGGTGAAGGATCGTTTCCGCATGGTCTTTGCGATGATGAGCGGTCGCTAAACACCAGAACTCATCAGGCTCCGCTGTTGAAGATGCAAAGTTCTCGACGGTGCTGTAGCGCCAGTTCCTCGCCAGAGATTGAAAATTTTCACCGAGGGACACCTGTTCATCGAGCTCGGAAGGCCAGCGCCAGACTTGAATGGGGCAACCTGCTTTAAGGGCGAGCTGAATGCAATGCTGTTCGTCATCATCCGATTCTGCGCCCCGTTGTTTATGGTTAAAATGATGAACAACCAAGGACAAGGAAACCTGGCTCCAGTCCGCGGGCTGATGCGTAATTTTATGCAGAATCTCAAACAGGGTAGTACTGTCTTTTCCGCCAGACAAAAGTAGGTGAACCAACACCTTCCCTGTGCGAAACTCAGTGATTGTTCTGAGATGCTGAAGAATTTTAAACTCGGCCTTTTCAAGGCGCATTGCCTTTCAACCTCTCCTGAGCTAAAACCGCCCGGCTCTTTTGTCCGTTCTTTGTCTTTTCTTCTTCGTGGAGAAGATTCCTCATGGGTATGACGATTCAAGTCCGCGCGCTCCGCGCACTCTCTGCTTTTTTTATTGGATTGGCAACATTAAGTTCTATCGCGCAGGCGGAATCCAAAGGCGTTTTAATTTACGGACGTGGTGGAGATTCCGTCTCTTTAGATCCTGCGAAAGAAACAGACGGGGAAAGTTTGAATGTGTGCGATAACCTGTTTGACACACTTGTTCAGTTTAAGGACGGCAGCACCGAGATTGAACCCGCTCTTGCGCAAAGTTGGGACGTCTCTCCCGACGGTTTGAAATATACGTTTCGTTTGCGTCCGAATGTGAAATTTCATGACGGAACAGCCGTGAATGCGGACGCCGTGGTGTTTAGCTTCAAGCGTCAGCATGACCCAAAGCATGAGGCTTACAAATACGCTCAGACGTGGTCGTACTGGCAGGACATGGGCATGGATCGGCTTGTGTCTCAGATTGAATCGGTAGACGACAAGACCGTGCGCATCACGCTCAAAACTCCCAGCGCTCCTTTTTTGGCAAATTTGGCAATGAACTTTGCTTCGATTGTCAGTCCAACGGCCGTGCGTAAATACAAAGAAGATTTTGCCCGCAATCCAGTCGGAACTGGACCGTTCAAGTTTGTCAGTTGGACAAAGAACGAAAAAATTGTGCTTGATGGGTTTAAAGAGCATTGGGCTGGGGCGCCCAAGCTGGCCCGCGTGATCTTTCGAGCATATCCGGATGCGTCAACTCGATTGAACGCATTTCTCGCCAAAGAGATTCACATGATGAATCTGCCCACTCCCGATCAAGTGACGACTATTCGTCAAAAGCGCCCTGATGCAAAGGTGATTGAGGAGCCCGCAATGAACGTGGCTTATCTTGCCTTTAACACGACAAAAGGACCCTTTTCTAATCCGAAGGTGCGTCGGGCACTCAACATGGCCGTCAACAAGGAGGCCATCATCAAAGGGATTTATGCTGGAATGGGAATCCCTGCGATTAACCCGCTGCCCCCGTCCTTGTGGGGATACAACTCTTCCATTGCGGCATACCAATATAACCATTCGAAAGCTCGGCAGCTGTTGGCCGAAGCTGGCTTTCCAAAAGGTTTTGAATCAGAGCTGTATTATCCCCCTGTATCTCGTCCTTACATGCCGGACGCGAAGCGTGTCGCAGAGGCTTTGCAGGCGGATTTTAAAGCCATTGGTGTGAAAGTTCAGCTAACCACGCACGAATGGGCTGTGTATTTGGATAAAACAAAAAAAGGCGAACATCCGATGGCTCTGATGGGTTGGACGGGTGATAATGGCGATCCTGATAATTTTTTGAGTGTCTTGCTCAGTGGTGATAATGCCAAGGCTCCGGCCTCGAACATCGCCTTTTATGACAACACTAAAGTGACGCAGATTTTGCGAGATGCACAAAAAGTCACACTCCAAAAGAAACGGTCTGATCTTTATAAGCAAGCACAAGTGTTGATTCATCAAGACGCGCCATGGGTTCCCTTGGCACATTCACGCGTCGCGATGCCGATGGATCCCAAGGTGCGTGGTTTTGCACTTCAGCCCAATGGATCGCGACGATTTTCTAAGGTGAGTTTGAACGCTCAGTAATTTGGGAGCATCATGTTTGCTCGTCATGCGTTACGTCGGTTTGTGCAATCTGTTCCGGTTCTGCTTCTTTTGACTTTGGTTTTGTTTTGGGCGCTCAAGCTGATTCCGGGGGACGTCGCTCTGGTGATGGCTGGTGAACGCGCAACACCCGAGCGGGTTGCGTATATCCGGAGTTCACTTCATTTGGATGATCCGTGGTGGATCCAGTATGGCTCTTACCTTCAAAGACTGTTGTTCGAAGGGGATTTCGGTCACAGTCTGTTTCATGATCGTTCCATCGGAGAACTTTTTGCATGGGCTATTCCCGCGACGGTTGAATTGGCATCTGCAGCTCTTCTTGTCGCCATTCCTGTCGGGCTCGCGTTG
>Ga0315901_10002034_pt1 | contig 28480 bp, 26 predicted proteins | sample LakEriMetagenome_10_FD_203761 | JGI IMG/M metagenome (GOLD analysis project Ga0315901, IMG submission 203761) | Freshwater fungal communities from buoy surface, Lake Erie, Ohio, United States - Buoy 2 MA116 | ecosystem: Environmental > Aquatic > Freshwater > Lake | place: USA: Lake Erie, Ohio...
TGTGTCCTCATCTGGTACTCCCAAGGAGCCTTTCTCAGGACGCTGTTCCCATGAAAACGCAAACTGTTCTGCAGCGACGAAGTCAAGCGCTTCGGTATCGTTATGTGGAGAAATTTGATCACTCAGGCCTTTCAAAACAAACTCAAGCGTTCCGAAACCGTTATTTAGAGAAATTTGATTATTCAGGTAGGTCAAAAAATGCTGAGCTTGTGCCTGTATAGCTACATTTTCTGGTGTGTCAGATTGATTCCTGTCGTTGACCAAATTTTCGACAGTTTGCTGGATTAAGTGCTTTTTCCTTTCACTTAAATTCTGATTGTCCCACGCTAAGTCGAGGCGCTCTTTCGCATCCATTTGCAGCCGTTGTTCCGCTCTTTTTTTTTGGTCAGTTTGCTGGATTGAGTTCTTATCCGGTTCACTTAAATTCTGATTGCCGCGCGCTAAGTCGAGGCGCTCGCTCGCATTCGTTTGCAGCCGTTTTTTCGGTGGTTCTTCTCTGACCGTGGAGGAAGCTGATCCGTTGGGAACGGGTGATTTTTCGAAAAAGCTTTTTAATTGAGAGGCGCGAAAATCATGCTTTTGATCCTTGGTGGACTCTTGCATTTCTTTTTTAACATTATGCAGGGCGCCATTCTGAAAGTTGTCAAAAATCGAGAAAAGCTTAGTTTGGGCTGCTGTATAGTCCTGCCGTACAGTGCTGGCCAATCTAAGCAGATCGGTAAATACATGCCATTTTGAACTTCCTCTGACATACAGCTCGACGCCGTCCTCGCAACTTCTTGCTCTCACCCGGTCGTCATCGTCGAGCCCGTCAAAAAATGCTCGCACCTCTGTGAATTGAGTCTTGTCAGTAAGAAGGAGTTTTTTTTCTGGCATGATGGATAAGAACAGATACAGTGAGTGAGACGTTAATCATTCCCAGTGATTTGGTGGGCCAGTGCGGTTGTGAAACGCAGGGTCGGGCAACGTCGAGCGCTTGAGTGTATTCGGCTAACCGCCCCTTGCCGTTGCTGTTGAACGAGTGCTTGCCAACAGAATTTGTGCCTAATGATCATGACTTTGGTGGTTGAAGATCAAGTGATGTTCTTGAATTCATTGTTCTTAGTGCATGAGCGATGCAACGCGCGTCTGAGCTGATCTGACCGGGTAGCCTGGGTCCCGTACGGTAGGGGGCCTGTGGATCAAAGCCTCACTTGTATAATGCAGGCTGACTCCATTGAGCCTCGCCATGACCCAGACCCATTTCGGCTACGAGCAAGTCCCCGAGCACGAGAAAGTCCACAAAGTGGCCGGTGTCTTTCATTCCGTCGCTGCCAACTACGATGTGATGAACGATCTGATGTCTGCCGGGATGCACCGGCTGTGGAAGGCGTTCACGGTCGCGCAGGCTGGCATACGCCCCGGTTTCCGGGTGCTCGATATTGCCGCCGGCACAGGCGATCTGACCAAAGCCTTCGCCAAGAAGGCCGGACCGACCGGCGAGGTCTGGCATACCGACATTAATGAATCCATGTTGCGTGCCGGCCGCGACCGGCTGATCAATGACGGCCTCGTACTGCCGACGCTGATCTGCGACGCCGAGCGTCTGCCTTTCCCCAACAATTATTTTGATCGTGTGTCGGTCGCTTTCGGGCTGCGCAACATGACCCACAAAGATGCTGCTCTGGTCGAGATGCGGCGTGTGCTCAAGCCCGGTGGCAAGCTGCTGGTGCTGGAGTTCTCCAAGGTGACGCCGCTGCTGCAAAAACCTTACGACATATACTCGTTTAAAGTCTTGCCCTGGCTGGGCGACAAGATCGCGAATGATGCCGACAGCTATCGCTATCTCGCCGAGTCGATACGCATGCACCCTGACCAAGAGACGCTCAAGGCGATGATGCAGGACGCCGGGTTGGAGCGAGTCGAGTATTTCAATCTCACTGGCGGCATCACCGCACTGCATGTCGGTGTGAAGTTATAGCCAGAGCATGTTCGCTCTCTGCGAGCGACACACCATAACAAGAATGAGTCCTGTATCTCCCCTGCTCGCCGTGCTGAATCACCTACTGGTCCGCCAGCCGCGGCTGGCAGCCGCACTGTCCGAGCATGCAGGCAAATCGGTGCAGATTGATGCCGGTGTCAGTGTGCGTGTGCGGGTTGGTGCGGATGGCTTGCTTGCGCCTTTCGGGATAGATGAGGCCACCGACGAGGTGAGTGTCACGATCAGCATCGAGCCCGCTGATTTGCCGCTGGTGCTGGCCAATCCTGAGCGTGCCGCTTCTTTTGCCAGGCTTAGCGGTGACGCGGAGTTCGCGCGCGCCGTGTCCGAGGTGGTGAGCGGCTTGCGCTGGGATGCCGAGTCTGATCTGGCGCCGATCGTCGGCGATATCGCAGCGGTGCGTATCGTGCAAGCGGCGCGCGCTTTGGCCGCTCAGGTCAAAACCGGTGGCCAGCGTCTGGCCGAGAATGTTGCAGAATATCTGCTCGAAGAAAATCCTGTGCTGCTCTATCGGCGGGCAGGCGAGGATTTTGCCTCAGACGTCGCCGTGCTCAGAGACGACGTGGAGCGCCTTGCAAAGCGCATTGCGTTGTTGGAAAAACGTGGAGGTGCGGCATGATTCTGCGCCTGCTGCGAGCCATCAAAATTGCGCGTGTCGCATTGCGTTACGGGCTGGACGACCTGCTGTTGTCTGGTACGCACATGCCAGCATCCTTGCGCGCATTGTCGGCGCTGTTTTTCTGGCGTCATGCGTTTCGCGATATCCGCGCGCCGCGCGGCGAGCGCCTGCGCCGCGCACTGGAAGAGCTGGGTCCAATCTTTGTGAAATTCGGGCAGGTGCTGTCCACGCGTCGCGACCTGATGCCGGCCGATATTGCCGATCAGCTGGCGATGCTGCAGGATCGTGTGCCGCCTTTCGCCCCCGAGCTGGCGATCGCCGAAATCACCCGCGCGCTGGGTCAGCATCCCGATCAGCTCTTCGCCAGCTTCACGCGCGAGCCGGTCGCGTCGGCATCGGTCGCTCAGGTGCATTTTGCGACACTGAAAGATGGTACCGAGGTCGCCGTCAAGGTGCTGCGGCCCGGCGTGCACAAGGCGATTGATGATGATCTCGCGCTCATGCATGTGCTCGCCAGCTGGATCGGCCGTTGGTCGCAAGATGGTCGCCGTCTTCGTCCGCGCGAGGTGGTCGCCGAGTTCGACAAGTACCTTCATGACGAGCTCGACCTGATGCGTGAAGCGGCCAATGCAAGCCAGCTGCGCCGGAATTTCACGCATTCCGATTTGCTGCTGGTACCCGAGATGTACTGGGATTACTGCACCATGTCCGTCATCGTCATGGAGCGCATGCACGGCATACCGATCTCGCAGACGCAGCGGCTGATCGAGGCGGGTGTCGACTTGAAGAAGCTCTCTCGCGACGGTGTCGAAATTTTCTTTACGCAGGTTTTTCGCGATGGCTTCTTCCATGCGGACATGCATCCCGGAAATATCCTCGTCTCTACGGATCCCAAGACCTTTGGTCGCTATATCGCACTGGATTTCGGTATCGTTGGTACGTTGACTGATTTCGACAAGGATTATCTCGCGCAGAATTTTCTGGCGTTTTTCCGGCGCGATTACAAGCGGGTCGCGCAGGCGCATATTGAATCGGGCTGGGCACCGAAAGATACGCGCGTGGATGAGCTCGAAGCCGCGGTGCGCGCCTGCTGCGAACCCATCTTCGACCGGCCGCTCGCGCAAATCTCTTTCGGTCAGGTGCTGCTGAGACTGTTCCAGACTTCGCGCCGCTTCAATATTGAAGTACAGCCGCAGCTAGTGCTGCTGCAAAAGACCCTGCTGAATATCGAAGGCTTGGGACGCCAGCTCGATCCTGATCTTGATCTGTGGTCGACTGCCAAGCCTGCGCTGGAGAAGTGGATGAAGCAGCAGCTGGGCTGGCGCGGTTTGCTCGACCGGCTGAGGCTCGAAGCGCCGCACTATGCGCAGCTGCTGCCGCAGCTGCCGCGCCTGTTGCACCAGGCGCTTCAGCGCCAGTCTGCCGATGCTGACAACGATGAGCAGCAGCGCCTGCTCAGGCGTCAGGTCGCAGAGCAGCAATTCACCAACCGTTTGCTGGGCCTGGCCGTTTACTTTGGCGGAGGCCTCGTCACCGGCATTCTGGTGGTGCAGTTATTCTTGCGCTGGCACTCTGCGTACTAGAGCACAGCAGCGCTGACGACATGCTGCTGGACGGCTTTCTCTTCGTCACAAATAGAGACATAAAATTTTCAGCTGCTTCGCGGAAACTCAGCCGCTATAATCCCCATTTTTTTTAGGGGAACGCACCATCCCCGGCCCACACTGCGCGGAGCTGCCATGAATACCTTGATGGTCTTTGTCGGGCTGTACTTGATGATATCGGTCGGTCTTGGCCTGTATGCAGCCACGCGCGTGAAGAATTCCAGCGACTATGCGAACGCAGGCCGGTCACTGCCGCTCCCTGTGGTCATTGCGACCGTGTTCGCCACCTGGTTCGGTTCCGAGACCGTGCTGGGTATCCCGGCGCGCTTTGCCGAGCATGGGCTGGGTGGCACAGTCGAAGATCCGTTCGGCGCCTCCTTGTGCCTGATTTTTGTTGGCGTTTTCTTTGCGCGCAAACTGTATCGGCTGAATCTGCTGACCATCGGCGACTATTTCAAGCAGCGCTACAACCGTCCGGTCGAGGTCATCGTTTCCTTGTGCATCGTGGTCTCTTATCTTGGCTGGGTATCGGCGCAGATCACCGCGCTAGGTCTTGTATTCAGTGTGCTGACCGAGGGCGCGATCTCCATGCCGGCCGGCATGATCATCGGCGCGGCCATCGTGCTGGTGTATACGCTGTTTGGTGGCATGTGGTCGGTCGCCTTGACGGATGCTTTCCAAATGTCGCTGATCATCATCGGCATGCTCTATATCGTTTGGGAGATCTCCGGTGATGCGGGCGGTGCGCACACTGTGATACAGCACGCGTCCGAGTCGGGCAAGCTGCGTTTCTTCCCCGAGCCGACGCTCGCTGCCTGGCTGGGCTTTATCGGGATGGGCGTGACCATCATGCTGGGTTCGATACCGCAACAGGACGTGTTCCAGCGCGTCATGTCAGCTCGCTCGGAAAATGTGGCGGTCGCGGGCGCTGTGGTGGGCGGCACCATGTACTTTTTTCTGGCTTTCATTCCGATGTTTCTGGTTTACGCGGCACAGCTGATCGATCCCCAGATGTTCACCTCCCTGATCGGAGAAGATCCGCAGATGATCCTGCCACGCCTGATCCTTGACCACACGCCGCTGTTCGCCCAGGTGCTGTTTTTCGGCGCGTTGCTGTCAGCGATCATGTCTACCGCCAGTGGCACGCTGCTCGCGCCCAGCATCACGCTCACTGAAAACATCTTGCGCGAGATGATCCCGATGAATGACCAGCAGCTGCTGCGGACCACCCGCATGGTGGTGGTACTGTTCACGATCGTCGTCACTACCTTCGCCCTGTACTCGCAGGGTATGCCCATCTACGAAATGGTGGGTAACTCCTACAAAGTACCGCTGGTCGGCGCCTTCGTGCCGCTGGTGATGGGTCTCTACTGGAAGCGCGCTACCACCCAAGGCGCGCTGCTCTCCGTGATCGGCGGGCTTGGTTGCTGGGTGCTGATGGAAGTGTATGGTGGCGACTCGATCTGGCCCCCCCAGTTTGCCGGCCTGCTGGCGGCCTTCGTGGGCATGATCATGGGCTCGCTGATGCCGCAAGCAAGACGCCTCTCGCACTGGGCCTGAACCGGCGGCGTGTTCCTGGGGCTCTTACTGGGCTGGAGTCGCCGAACCAGCCCCGAAAAACCTCTATAATGCAAGGTTTTCTGAATTTTGCACGGAGGGAGCACCATGCCTATCTACGCATACCGTTGCGAAGCCTGCGGCTTCGCCAAAGACATTCTGCAAAAAATCTCCGATGCGCCGCTGACCGACTGCGAAGCCTGCGGGAAATCAGCCATGAAAAAACAGCTGACCGCAGCCGGCTTTCAGCTCAAGGGCACCGGCTGGTATGCGACTGATTTCCGCAATAACGGTAACAACGGCGGCGCAGCCAAACCCAAGACTGACGCGGGAGATTCAACGGGAGCCGGCGATGCCGCATCTGACGCCGCTGCTGCGGCGCCGTCTAACGCGGGGTCGGCTCCTGCCGCAGACACCCAGTCAGCGACGCCAGCTGCCACCTGATATCTCTGGTCTGACCGTACTCATGCGCAAATACTTCATCACCGGCCTGCTGGTTCTTGTGCCGCTGGCGATCACCTTGTGGGTGCTCAACCTCATCATCGGCACTCTCGATCAGTCGCTGCTGCTGTTGCCGCCGTCGTTGCGACCCGAGTCGCTGTTCGGTTTCAACCTGCCTGGTTTTGGCACCATTCTCACCCTGGTGATTATTTTCGTCACCGGTCTGATCACGCAGAATTTCATCGGCAACCGTCTGCTGCGTCTATGGGAATTGCTGCTGCAGCGCATACCGGTGGTGAATTCCATCTATTCCAGCGTCAAGCAAGTGTCCGACACCCTGCTGTCATCGTCGGGCAATGCGTTCCGCAAAGCCTTGCTGGTGCAGTATCCGCGCGAGGGCATCTGGACGATCGCCTTTCAGACCGGCGTACCTGGCGGCGATGTTCGCAATCATCTCGACGGCGATTACGTCAGCGTGTATGTGCCGACCACACCCAATCCTACGTCGGGTTTCTTCCTGATGCTCAAACGCGAAGACACGATTGAGCTTCAGATGAGCGTCGATGAGGCGCTGAAATATATCGTCTCGATGGGCGTGGTCGCTCCGCAGCCGCAAAAAAAACCCGATGCCGCGCTCAAGCCCGCGCCGCGCATCGAACATTGATATTTGTGATTAACCCGGCCACCAGAGGCCACAACCGAGACCGAATAACATGTCCATGCGTACACACTACTGCGGCCTGACGACTGAGGCGCAGCTAGGCCAGACCGTCAGCCTGTGCGGCTGGGTGCACCGCCGCCGAGATCACGGTGGCGTGATCTTCATCGATCTTCGCGACCGCGAAGGACTGGTGCAGGTCGTCTGTGATCCGGATCGCGCCGAGATGTTCAAAGCTGCCGAGGCTGTACGTAATGAATTTTGTCTGCGCATCACCGGCGTGGTGCGTTCGCGTCCTGCGGGTACCGAGAATACGAATCTCACATCGGGCAAGATCGAAGTGCTATGCCATGAGCTCGACGTACTGAATGCATCCGTCACGCCGCCGTTCCAGCTTGACGATGACAACCTTTCCGAGACCACGCGACTGACGCATCGCGTGCTCGATCTGCGTCGCCCGCAGATGCAGCACAACCTGCGCCTGCGCTACAAGGTATCGATGGAGGTGCGCAAATTCCTGGATGAGAATGGCTTCATCGATATCGAGACGCCGATGCTCACCAAGTCCACGCCCGAAGGCGCGCGCGATTATCTGGTGCCTTCGCGCGTGAACGCTGGCCACTTCTTCGCGCTGCCGCAATCGCCGCAGCTGTTCAAGCAGCTGCTGATGGTCGCAAACTTTGATCGCTACTATCAGATCACCAAGTGCTTCCGCGACGAAGACCTGCGTGCCGATCGTCAGCCCGAGTTCACCCAGATCGACTGCGAGACCTCGTTCATGAATGAACAGGAAATCCGCGATCTGTTCGAAGACATGATTCGCGGCGTATTCAAGAGGGCACTCGATGTTGACTTGCCCAATCCGTTCCCCGTAATGGATTACGGCACCGCGATGGCAAAGTACGGCTCCGACAAGCCCGACATGCGCGTGAAGCTAGAATTTACCGAACTCACCGAGGTGATGAAGGATGTCGAGTTCAAGGTCTTTTCCGGTGCGGCCAACATGGACGGCGGTCGCGTGGTGGGTCTGCGCATTCCGGGCGGCGCCACTGAAAATGGCGGCATGCCGCGTTCCGAGATCGATGCCTACACGCAGTTTGTAGCGATCTATGGCGCCAAGGGCCTCGCCTACATCAAGGTCAATGAAAAAGCCAAGGGCCGTGACGGCCTGCAGTCGCCGATCGTCAAAAATATCCATGACGCCGCATTGACAGCGATCCTCGAGCGCACCGGCGCGCAGGATGGCGACCTGATTTTTTTCGGCGCCGACAAGGCCAAGATCGTCAACGATGCGATCGGTGCGCTGCGCGTGAAGATCGGCCACAGTGATTTTGGCCGCAAGAATGGGTTGTTCGATGACGACTGGCGTCCGCTGTGGGTGGTCGACTTTCCGATGTTCGAGTTTGATGAAGACGAAAACCGCTGGAATGCGCTGCACCACCCCTTCACGGCACCCAAGGCCGGCCATGAAGACTTCATCAGCACCGACCCCGGCCGCGCGATCGCGCAGGCCTATGACATGGTGCTCAATGGCTGGGAGCTTGGCGGTGGTTCCGTGCGTATCCACCGCGCCGATGTGCAAAGCAAAGTGTTCAGTGCGCTGAACATCGGCGAGGAAGAAGCACGCCTGAAGTTCGGCTTCCTGCTCGATGCGCTGCAGTATGGCGCGCCTCCGCATGGCGGCCTCGCGTTCGGTCTGGATCGTCTGGTCACCATGATGACCGGCGCTGAATCAATCCGTGACGTGATCGCTTTCCCCAAGACCCAGCGCGCGCAGTGTCTGCTGACGCAGGCACCGAGCGCAGTCGACGAGAAGCAGTTGCGCGAATTGCATATTCGTTTGCGAGCGGTGGAGCCTGCTGTCAAAAGCTGACGCGACGCTTGCTTCATTCACACCGGCCGGTAGATTCAGTTCCCGGCCGTTTTTTTGTAGGCCGGACCCGAGTTGCAGCGGGCATAAGCAGTCTCCGATGGCAATTTTCGGGCGCCTGACAAACAGGGCATAATCCAGTGACAGATTAGCTGCTTTTCATGATGCCCCACAAAATCCCCGAATCCGTCCTCGTCGTCATTCACACACCTGACCTGCAGGTGCTGCTGATCGAGCGCGCGGACAAGCCCGGCTTCTGGCAATCGGTCACGGGCTCCAAGGATAGTCTGCAAGAAGACCTGCGTGAGACGGCGATGCGCGAGGTGTTTGAAGAGACGGGTATACGGATAGGTAGCGCCGACGTGCCCGCTGAGAACCTTCGCGACTGGCAACTCTCCAATGTCTATGAGATTTATCCCGTCTGGCGACATCGGTATGCGCCGGGTGTCACGCACAATACCGAGCATGTGTTCGGTCTGACCGTGCCGCGCGGCATAGCGATCACACTGGCCGAACGCGAGCACCTGCAGCATGTATGGCTGCCTTGGCGTGAGGCGGCGGATCGGTGTTTTTCGCCGTCGAATGCCGAGGCCATTCTTCAGTTGCCGCGCCATCAGCATGCCTTCTCCTCTCCGGCCGCATGAAGCTTCGCATCGTCACCTACAATATTCACAAGGGCGTGAGCACGCTGGGCAGCCGTCCGCGCATTCATGCGCTCAAGCAGGCACTCACCGGCCTGCAGGCCGACATCGTGTTTTTGCAGGAAGTGCAGGGACGGCATGATCTGCTGGCATTGCGTCATTCTGGTAGCTGGCCTTCGCAGGGACAGCATGAATATCTGGCGGAGGATCATCAGCACAGTGCCTATGGCATGAACGCGGTGTATGACCACGGACATCATGGTAATGCGCTGCTGTCCAGCTTTCCCATCGTCGCGGCGTTCAATCATGATGTATCGGATCATGTATTCGAGTCGCGCGGTATTCTGCATTGTGTGGTGAAGATCGCAGAACAGGATGTGCATTGCTATGTGATTCACCTCGGATTGTTCGCTGGCAGTCGTTTGCGACAGACGCAGTCATTGATTCAAGCTGTCGAAAGCACTGCGCCGCGCAATGCGCCGCTCTTGATTGCAGGCGATTTTAATGACTGGACAAATACGCTCAGTAAGTCACTGCGCGAGCGCTTGGGTGTCTCCGAGGTGTTTGATCGTCGGTTGAGCGCTCGCAGTTTTGGTGATTATCTGCGTCGTTTGTCTGGTCGCGGCCCGCGCAGGTCACCCGCACGAACCTTCCCGTCGGCGATGCCGGTGCTGCAGCTTGACCGTATCTATGTTCGCGGCTTCGAGATCAGTCATGCGAGCGTGCTTCGTGGGGTCAGTTGGGCTCGCCTGTCAGATCACGCCCCTATCGTTGCTGAGCTGACCCTGCTACCTGAAATGACCGACAACCCGGCAAGATCAGCCGAGCCAGAATATACGAATGATCAGCTTCAGCCACAGCAATGAGTTGGCGTTGCTGCATCGTGGCGCTGAGTTTTTTCCTGCATTGGTGCGGGCCTGTGAGTATGCGCGCGCTGAAATCTTCCTGGAAACGTATATCTTCGCGCTGGATGAGACCGGCCATCACGTCAAGGCGGCGCTGCGTCGGGCGGCGGCGCGCGGCGTCACCGTGCATGTGCTGGTGGACTGGCTTGGTACCGGCCATGCGTCTACGAGTGCCCTCAAAGAAGAACTCGAAGCAGCGGGTGTGCGCTTTGCTTGTTTCAATCCCTGGTTCAGAAAGGGCATCGCACGGACCCACAGAAAGATGGTGGTCATTGATCGCCGGCTAGCGTTTCTGGGTGGTTTGAATATCAATGACGATATGCTTTCGGACGACGGCAACTGGCTGCCGCTACCTGCGGCACGCTGGGATTTTGCAGTCAGTGTCAGTGGCCCGCTGGTGGAGGTCATTCATGCCGAGACCGTATCGCTATGGGCCCGCCAGCAGCCGCAGACGTTGCGCAGGCGGTTCGAAAATCTGCGGCGTCTTTACTCTGAGCGTGTACAACCACTCCATCAGGTCGAGCAGGCGGCGCTTGTGGTGCGTGACAATCTTCGCAACCGGAATACGATACAGCGTGCCCTGCTGCAGGCACTGGGTCAAGCGCATCACACCGCATGGCTGGTGACGCCTTATTTTGCGCCAGGCCGCAAGCTGCGCAAGGCGCTGATCCATGCTGCGCAGCGCGGCGTGAGGGTGAATTTGCTGATTGGCGTCGGGCAGTTCCGAATGCAGGATGCGGTTGCGCAATCGTTTTATCCGCGATTACTACACGCCGGGGTGAAGATTGTCGAATACCGGCGCACACAGCTGCATGCAAAAGTAGCCGTTATTGATGATCAATGGGCGACTATCGGCTCGAGTAATTTTGATGGACTCTCACTGTTCGTGAATCATGAGGCAAATATCATTGTCCGCGATCAGGCATTTTCGCAAGACTTGCGCGCGTACATCGCGCAGGGTGTGAGCGAGGGCTTGGTGGTGAGCGCTGATCAGGTGGCAAAATTTTCCTGGAGTCGTCGGTTTGGTAATCGGCTGGCTTATCTGTTATACAAACTGGTTTTGCAAGCAATCTCGGCAGGACGCTACACTAAATAACTATTCAAGCGATGAACGAATCAGTGCGCATTGATAAATGGCTGTGGGCTGCACGTTTTTTCAAGACACGCTCGCTAGCCACTGAAGCGATTGAGCGTGGAAGAGTGAAAATTAACGGCGATCGCTGTAAGCCTGCACGCAATGTGCGCAACGGTGATCTGCTGGAGATTGATAATGGCAGCACGGAATGGGAAGTTTGTGTCCTCGCATTGTCCGATAAACGAGGATCTGCAACAGTAGCCCGCGAGTTATATCGTGAAACTGATGACAGCCTGCGTCGCCGAGAAGAGCAGGTGGAGCGACGCAAGTTATTCAGCGAGCCCGGTGAATCGATTCGTGGGCGTCCGACAAAACGTGATCGCAGACAACTCGATCGTTCGCGCGAATAAAGATTTGAATTTCTCATGAACCGATCTTTCTGCAGCGGTACGCACTAGGCTGCCCATGCTCCGACGCTTCGCTGTTGGCTTGGGCGGTAATCCTTTTCAAGATCAGTGCATAATAGGACGTGCGTTCTATTTTTGGGCGCCAAGCCTGGCGCGTAGGAGAAGCGTGATGACCGAGACAATCCAGAGACCGATGCGCAAGGGAGAGCAGACCCGTGCGACCATTCTGGAAACAGCGCTGGAACTGTCCAGCCGCGATGGTCTGGAGGGACTGACGATAGGCGTGCTGGCCGACCGCATCGGCATGAGCAAGTCAGGCGTGTTTGCGCATTTTGGCTCACGCGAAGATTTGCAGCTCGGTGTGCTCAGGCTGTACAACCATCAATTCGAGCAAGACGTTTTTTATCCGAGCATACGGGAGCCCCGCGGCTTGCCACGTCTGCAGAGTCTGTTCAGGCGCTGGGTCGACAGAGTCAGTCTTGAAATTGCCTCCGGTTGTATTTACATCAGTGGCGCGGTCGAGTATGACGATCGTCCTGGTCTGATCCGCGATCAGTTGTTGGACATGGTCGATACCTGGCAGCGCGCCCTACAGCGAGCCGCACAGCAGGCGATAGATGAAGGCCACCTTCGCAGCGGTACAGATTCCAAGCAGCTGGTGTTCGAAATGTATGGTCTGGTGCTCGCGCTACACCATGATGCGCGCTTCATTCGCAACCCCGGCGCCGTCGCCCGCGCACATGCCGGCTTTCAGCGTCTGATCGCTAGTGCACGCAGCGGCTGACGCCGAGCGCTCGCGGTTAGCTCACCGGCGGCGCACTGCGTGTCGACGCCGGTCGCGCGTTATCCCTGAAAACGCGTTAGGCTCTGCACGGAACCTTTTACATAGAGTCTTGTATCGGGGCGAGCAAGCGGGCCTCACTTGCCGTCCTTTGACACGCAGGAGAAGCTCATGCCCCACTACCAGCCGCCGCTGCGCGACATGCAATTCGTGCTCCATGAATTGCTCGACCTCAATACCGAGCTGGCGCAGCTGCCCGCGCACGCGGGACTCGACGATGTCACGATTCGGCAGGTGCTGGAAGAAGGCGGCAAATTTGCCTCCGACATCCTTTTCCCCTTGAACCAGAGCGGTGACGCGGAGGGCTGTCATTACGATGCCACCACTCGCAGTGTGAGCGCGCCGCGTGGATTCCGGGAGGCTTATCAGCAGTATGTCGCTGCCGCGTGGCCGTCGCTCTCCTGTGATCCAGAATACGGCGGGCAGGGCTTGCCGGTCGTACTGAACAATTCGCTCTACGAGATGCTGAATTCGGCCAATCAGGCGTGGACCATGTACCCAGGCTTGTCGCACGGCGCGTATGAATGTCTGCACGCGCACGGCAGTACTGAGCAAAAGCAGCTCTACCTGCCCAAATTGGTGTCCGGTGAATGGACGGGCACCATGTGCCTGACTGAGCCGCATTGCGGTACTGATCTGGGTCTGCTGCGCACGCGGGCCGAGCCACAGGAAGATGGCAGCTATCGGCTCAGTGGCAACAAAATCTTCATTTCTGCCGGTGAGCACGATCTGGCAGAAAACATCGTGCATCTCGTGCTGGCGCGCCTGCCCGATGCACCTGCGGGCACACGCGGTATCTCCTTGTTCGTCGTGCCAAAATTCTTGCCGGATGCTGCGGGCAATCCCGGCGTACGCAACACGATTGCCTGCGGTGCTATTGAGCGCAAGATGGGTATCCACGGTAATGCGACCTGCCAGATCAATCTGGATGATGCGACCAGCTGGCTGATCGGCAAGCCGCATCAAGGCCTGAATGCGATGTTCGTGATGATGAATGCAGCGCGGCTAGGCGTAGGCATGCAGTCGCTGGGTCTGACCGAGGTCGCGTATCAGAATGCGCTGGCGTATGCGCGCGAACGTGCGCAGGGACGTCGCTTGTCGGGCGCGAGCGCGGCCGCCGCGCCTGCTGATCCGATCATTGTTCATCCCGATGTGCGTCGCATGCTGTTGACGGCGCGCGCGTATGCGGAGGGAGGTCGCGCCTTTACCTCCTATGTGGCACTACTGATCGACCGCGAACTGAATCATTCGGATGATACAGCGCGCCGCGAGGCGGCCGATGAAGTCGCACTGCTCACGCCGGTCGTGAAGGCCTTCCTGACAGACAATGCATGGATAGCGACCTCCGAGGCTTTGCAAGTATTCGGCGGCCATGGCTATATCACCGAGTGGGGCATGGAACAATATGTGCGCGATGCGCGCATCAACATGATCTACGAAGGTACCAACACCATCCAATCGCTCGATCTGCTGGCGCGCAAAGTGCTGATGGACAAAGGCGAGAAATTACGTCGCTTTGGCGATAAGATCAAGCGCTTCATCATTGAGCAGAGTACCGATCCCGCGATGGCAGAATTCATCACGCCGCTGGCAGATATTGCCGAGAAGCTGGCCAAACTCACTACAGAGATAGGCAGCAAGGCTGCCAACGACCCGGAAGAGATGGGAGCGGCCGCCGTACCCTACCTGCGGGTTGCCGGTCATCTGATCTATGCATATTTTTTCGCTCGGATGGCGAAAATCGCGATGACCAAAGTATCCGACGGCAATCCGTTTTATCAGGCTAAACTGGCGACTGCGCGTTTTTATTTTGCGCGGCTCTTGCCTGAGACCGCGATGCTGATACGACAGGCACGCTCTGGTGCAGCCAGCCTGTTGGCAGTGGATTTATCCTGATGACTCAAGACATTCTTTACGCCACCGATGACCGCATAGCGACGCTTCGCTTCAACCGGTCTGACAAGAAGAACGCAATCACCGCTGCCATGTACGCAGCGCTCGCGCAGCGCCTGCGCGAAGCGGCCCAGGATGATGCGGCGCGCGTGATCGTGATGATGGGGTCGCCGGGCGTTTTCACTGCCGGTAATGATTTGGAAGATTTTTTGCATCATCCGCCAAAGGGCAATGACAGCCCGGTGCTGCAATTCATGCGGGCGCTTCGCGATCAACCCAAGCCAGTGATTGCGTGCGTAGATGGCCTGGCTATTGGCATTGGCACGACGCTGCTCATGCATTGCGATCTGGTGTATGCGAGCGAGCAGTCGCGCTTTGCGGTGCCGTTTACTCAGCTCGGACTCTGCGCCGAATTCGCGTCCAGTCTGTTGTTACCGCAGTTGGCGGGTTATCACCGTGCGGCGGATATTTTATTAACAGGCGAATTTTTCCCGGTCGAGGTGGCCGCGCAGACAGGATTGGTCAATCGGGTCTTGCCTGCGTCGGAGCTGGAGAGTTTTGTTCTTTCAAAAGCACACGCACTGGCCACGCTGCCATCGGATGCGGTGTGCACCACGAAGCGCCTGATGAGAGCTGCGCAGGCCTCGTTGGTCGATATGGTGATGCAGGAAGAGCTGACCGAGTTCACACGTCTGCTATCCGGTCCGGATGCCAAAGAGGCTTTTGAGGCATTCATTCAGAAGCGCAAGCCGCAATTCACCTGATTCGCCGCGGTACAATTGGGCCTGTGAAGCAGACCAGACAGTCGCTGGCGTGCGTTGCACGCGGGAGGAAGGTCCGGACTCCACAGAGCAGGGTGACGGCTAACGGCCGTCCGTCGTGAGGCGAGGAACAGGGCCACAGAGACGAGCGTATTCAGTTACGGTGAAACGCGGTAACCTCCACCCGGAGCAATTCCAAATAGGCATGCGATGACGTGGCTCGCCGAGCATGCGGGTAGGAAGCTTGAGCGCCGGAGCAATCCGGCGCCTAGAGGAATGACTGTCATGGCAGCGCAAGCTGTTACACAGAATCCGGCCTATCGGTCTGCTTCACATTCAGTGCTTGCCCGGCTCGTTCGGCTTGCCATGATCACCGGGTCGTTGCGCTATCGTTTCCTGAACACCCGATTGGGCTGATAATCGAGTTGCTCTATCCACTGGCAGATCTTGCTGATCATTTCCGGTTTCGGCAAACGATCAAACTCTTCGTATTTCGACAGCGCCGATGGACTGATGCCCAACTGCTCTGCCACATCCTTGTTTCTCATGCCGCGCGATTGCCTCAGATGCTTGAGCTGCGCGAGTGTGTTGCGTGTATCTTCCGGGATGGCGAGTGTCATGGTCTTCCCTCCTGAGATCGTAAAACTTCTGTCTCATGGGAAAGACTACTCCTGTGCAACGCCCAAACCGCCGATTCATCAGCAGATTGCCCGACTATTCAGTCCGCGGGCGCGCGGGTAGTGGTTTGGGCTGCATGGTAGGTATTGCAGTCCAAGCGTCTCGCGCACGCAGCCGTGTGAGACGCTGTCGTGGAGCGCGGCTCCATAGCGCATGGTCTGCGTTGTTTGATTTACAGAAAACTGATCAAGCGAAGTTTCAGGCAGAAGTCGCCCACTTGCCGGTTCGCGATCATCAGTCCGATCTGGCGTATCTGGCCGAAGGAGGTCAGCGCAGCGGCGCTTGCGGGTCGCCCGCGAAACGTGGCAGCAAACTGATCCAGCCCGAGGTCGATGTCCATCCACTGGTGAGAGGCAGGAAGAAAATCAGCCTGATAACTAATGCCATCGAACGCGTCATCTGTGCGCAGCGAGAATTTGTACACATGCCCGTCGCCGAGTGCCCGCAGGCGTATCTGCCGGCTGTTTGCCGGGACAAGCTGGCGCAGCACGTGCCGGACCGAGGCAAATCCGCCCTGATTTTCCAAAGAGACCGTGCCTTCAAAACGTGCGCAGCCCTCTTCGTCCACCAGATAGCGACTGTGCGAGAGACCGCCCATCACGCCATCGTTGATTGACTTCCAGGCGGCCGGCTCCGCAAGTGCTTGCAAGTTCATAGGCAGGTTCATGCGGCGAGTGTATACGTCGTTGCCGCGGTTCGTCGCGCCGCCTGCCGCACTGGCTGACTTAGCCAAGAAACTTTCTCCCGTGAAAGTTTTGTCAGTCAGACAGCCATCGCGAGCAAAGTCATGTCGAAAATCGGCACACAGTGCGCAAAACACATGTGTATTACTAATGTTCTACTTTCAGTAACGCAGCTAAGTCCTTCATTTTTCAAACCTATTCGCTGCGCAATCCGCTTCAACAAGTGACGCTAAGTCCTTGACTTCATTGAAAAAATCTAGGTTTCTACCGGCGATATTCCTTGACCGAAAATTCGCCATCCTCTAAAGTGGGCAATAGTGTGAAAAAGTGTTTTTTTGTGGGGGAAGAATTGCCATTTCTTCCAACATTCCAGCGCTTGCCGTTCCAGTCGTGTTCACTAATTTTTAACAGTACAGGAGAGAGCCTCGGTGTATCAGGGTGCGTCTGCAATGAGCATGGATGCGAAGGGTCGGTTATCGATACCCGCCCGGCATCGTGACGCGCTGTCGATTCAGTGCGAGGGGCGGGTCACGCTCACTCGTCATCCGCATGGCTGTCTTCTTTTATTCCCTCGTCCTGTCTGGGAAATGCATCGCGAGCAGATCGCAGCGTGGCCGATGTCGGCGCGCGCCTGGCAGCGCATCTTTCTCGGCAATGCATCGGATCTGGATATGGATAGCGCGGGCCGCATCCTGATCTCGCCTGAGCTTCGCAATGTCGCAGGACTGACGCGCGACGTCATGCTGCTCGGCATGGGTAGTCACTTCGAGATCTGGGACGCAGCAAAACTGGAAGAAAGCGAATCGCAGGCGATTGCCGAGGGCATGCCTGATGTGTTGAATCATTTTTCATTCTGACGGCAGCCGATGAATCAACAGACGGTGCCCGAGTACTCGCACCGAACCGTGCTGCTGGATGAGGCCGTGGAGGCGCTGGCGATTGCCGATGCGCGCTGCGATGGGATTTATGTGGACGGCACCTTTGGAAGAGGCGGCCACAGCCGCCGCATTCTGTCGGCGCTGTCGGCGCGCGGACGGCTGGTCGCCTTTGACAAGGACCCGCAAGCCATCGACGTGGCGCGGCAGCTTGCGCACGACGATGCGCGGTTTGTCATCGTGCATGACAGTTTCGCGACAATAGATGCCGCGCTTACGGCGATGGGCATAGAACAAATTGATGGCGTGCTGCTGGATCTTGGCCTGTCCTCTCCTCAGGTTGATCAGGCAGCGCGCGGCTTCAGTTTCCGGGCCGATGGTCCGCTGGACATGCGCATGGACACAACGCGTGGCATCTCAGCGGCGGAATGGCTGGCCAACGAGACGCAGGACAACCTCGAGAAAGTGATTCGCGACTATGGGGAAGAACGGTTTGCTTTTCAGATTGCAAAGGCGATTGTTGCTCGCAGGGCAGTCGAGCCAATTACCGGCACGCGAGACCTCGCAGCGATCGTGGCTGGCGCCGTCAAGACCCGTGAACAAGGGAAAGACCCGGCCACCCGGACTTTTCAGGCTATACGGATTTTCATCAATAAGGAACTGGAAGAACTGGAAGCAGGTTTAGCACAGGCATACGGCCGTCTTGCGCCGTCCGGGAGAATGGTGGTGATCAGTTTTCATTCGCTTGAGGATCGTATCGTCAAGCGGTTCATGGCCGGAAAGGCCACTGTGCCGCAGCCTGACCGTCGCCTGCCGATTCGTGCCGCTGATCTGCCTCAGCCGGAAATGAGATTGCTATCGCGCTGCAAGCCCGGCGAGACCGAGATTGCAGCCAATCCCCGCGCACGCTCTGCTGTGATGCGCAGCGCGATGCGGCTGCCCTCCGGAGCGCCGGCATGAGTAACCGCGCGCTCCTCACACTCGTCGCCCTGCTGGTGGCCTGTTCACTGTTGCTGGTGAATTCACAGTTTCACGCGCGACGCCTGTTCATCGAGCTTGAGAGCGTTCAGCTGCGGCAGAAAGAGCTGGAGACCGAGTGGGCGCAGCTGCAGCTGGAGCAATCACTGCTGGCCAAGCATGCGCGCATCGACAACATGGCGCGCAGTTCGCTGAACATGTCGGCACCCGGACCCGGCCGCACGCAGTACATGAAGTACATGACGCTGGGAGGGCGATAATGCGAGCGCCCAGCAGAAAAGCAGCAGGACGCGGCGTGGCTTTCGCCGCCAATCCTGTGCTCGCCGTCAAGCTGCCTGCTTGGCGCTCTCGCCTTGCGCTATTCCTGATTTTTGCCGCGTTTGTTGCGCTGGCTGCGCGCGCCTTCTGGCTGCAGGCAATGTCCACTGACTTCCTGCAGAAAAAAGGTGAATCGCGTTACGCGCGCACACTGGAATTACCGGCGGTGCGCGGCAAGATTCTCGATCGCAGCGGTGAAGTGATGGCATCTTCCTTGCCTGTGAAAGCCATCTGGGCGATTCCCGATAGCGTCGAAACGTCTCCCGAGAAGCTGCGACACCTCGCGCAATTACTCGATATCGGCTATCCCGAGCTGAAAAAAAAGCTCGAATCGGACACTAATTTTGTTTATCTGAAGCGTCAGGTCGAGAACGATATCGCCGACAAGGTGATCGCGCTCGATATTCCCGGCGTACATACCAAAAAAGAGTACAAGCGCTTCTATCCTGCGGGACAAGTGGCCGCCCATGTGCTGGGCTTCACCAATGTGGAGGACAAAGGTCAGGAAGGCATGGAGCTGGCGCATCAGTCAGCGCTGGGTGGCGTGACGGGAAGCCGGCGCGTGATTCGTGATCGCCTGGGTCGAGTCGTGGATGATATTGCGCTCTTGCGCGAACCTCAGGATGGTCGTGATCTCACCCTCTCCATCGACAGCAAGATTCAATACATTGCGTTCACCGAGCTGCAGCAGGCCGTCGAGCAGCACAAGGCCAAAGCTGGCGCCATTGTCGTGCTCGATGTGAAGACTGGCGAAGTGCTCGCGCTGGCCAACATGCCGACCTACAACCCGAATAGCCGAGCAGGGCTGACAGGTGCTCAGCTGCGCAATCGGGTGTTCACGGACACGTATGAGCCCGGCTCCACGCTGAAACCATTCACCGTGGCGTTGGCCATGGAAAAAGGCCTGGTCTCACCGACGACGATGCTCGATACACCGAACAAGCTGACCATCGGTCCTTCTACGATTGGTGATTCGCATCCGCATGCAGGTACATTGTCCGTGTCACAGATCATCCAGCAGTCGTCCAACGTCGGCACGGTGCGCATGGCGCAAAAGCTCGAACCTCGGCAGATGTGGGACATGTTTTCCTCGGTCGGTTTTGGTCAGCAGCCGCGTTTCGGTTTTCCCGGCGCGGTGGCTGGTCGCATGCGTCCCTATAAAACATGGCGACCCATCGAGCAGGCCACCATGAGCTATGGCCACGGCATTTCGGTATCGCTGATACAGGTAGCCCGTTCTTACATGATCTTCGCGCGCAATGGCGAAATGATTCCTCTGTCCTTCCAGAAAGTGGCACGGGAGCCGCAGGGGCAGAGAGTGATCAGCGAAAAAACGGCAGTTCAGATGCGCGCCATGCTTGAGCTGGTCGTCGGCCCCGGGGGCACGGCACCGCAAGCGCAGATCCGTGGCTACCGGGTGGCAGGTAAGACCGGCACGGCACACAAGCTGGAGAACGGCCGTTATGTGAATAAGTATGTTGCATCCTTCGTCGGTCTCGCACCGGCATCGGATCCGCGCATCATCATCGCAGTGATGATCGATGAGCCCAGCGCAGGTAAGCATTTTGGTGGTCTGGTCGCTGCGCCCGTATTCGCGAGTGTTGCGGCCAGCACACTGCGTTCATTGAATGTGCCGCCGGACGCGAGCGTGACGAATGTGATCATGCCAAACGTGCCAGTGGCGGAGAGCATGTGATGGCAGCGGCCATATTCGAGACAACAGACCTGAGCCGCTGGCTGCGCGATATTGCGCCGGCAGCGCAGCTCTCGCTCGATTCGCGCCGTATTCAACGCGGCGATATATTCATCGCCTGTCCCGGCGAGAACGGCGATGGTCGCGACTACATAGCGCAAGCGATTGAATCCGGTGCGAGAGCTGTATTGTTCGATACACTGGGAGACTTCCAATGGAAACCGGATTGGAAGGTTGAACATCGCGGCGTAGCGGGACTCGCATCAAGCGCCGGTCGTATCGCGAATGATTGGTACGGCAAGCCAGATAGTGGGATGTTCAGCGTCGCAGTGACTGGTACCAATGGCAAGACCTCCTGCACCCAGTGGCTAGGGCAGGCGCTGTCGCGTGACGGCTTGCCGACCAGTGTGATTGGCACGCTGGGCGTTGGTCTGTATCGTCATGGCGAGTGCGGCGACTTTGCGCCCACGGGTTTCACTACGCCCGATGCAGTTCAGCTCGCGCGTCAGCTAGCTGCACAGCGCAGCAGCGGCGCCAAGGCATTGGCAATCGAAGCCTCATCAATAGGATTGGTGCAGCGCAGACTGGATGATCTGCATGTCGATGTCGCCGTGCTGACGAATTTCACGCGCGACCATCTCGATTTTCATGGCGACATGGCTGCATACGAATCGGCCAAGGCCAAATTGTTCGACTGGCCCGGACTGCAACATGCCGTCATCAATCTGGATGATCCGATGGGTGTGCGGCGGTTGGCACAGCTACGCGAGCGCCAGCCTCGCGTCGAGGTGTTGGGCTATACGGTCGAGGGCGCGACAGCGCCGGATGTCGCCGTACTCTGCGCTTCCGATATCCGCATCAGCCAGCATGGAGCCAGCTTTCAGCTGTCTTCTCCCTTCGGTAATGGCAACGTGCGCACGCACCTGATTGGACGCTTCAATGTCAGCAATGTGCTGGCGGTGGCGGGCGTGTTGTTTGCACGTGGTCTTGCATGGAGTAGCGTGATCCGTCATCTGGAATCGCTGTCCGCCGTGCCGGGGCGGATGCAGCAGCTGGGCGGCAACGATGGTCCGTTGGCTGTGATCGATTATGCGCACACGCCGGATGCACTGGAGAAGGCCCTGCACACGCTTCGGCAAGTGGCCGATGCGCGCCATGGTCAGCTGTGGTGTGTGTTCGGCTGTGGCGGTGACCGTGATCCGGGCAAGCGCGCGCAGATGGGTGCGGCAGCGCTGGCAGCTGATCATCTGGTGATCACCAGCGACAACCCACGCAGTGAAAATCCCTCGGACATCATTGCGCAGATACTCAGTGGCGCTGAGGATGCCGGCAAAGATCGAGTCCAAGTGATCGAGGATCGTGCCAATGCGATCCTCTCCGCGATACGCCATGCCGACAAGAATGACGTGGTGCTGGTTGCCGGCAAGGGCCATGAGGATTACCAGGAAATCAAAGGCAAGAAGCTCGCCTTCCGCGACGCCGATCATGCCGCGCTGGCGCTGGCCACGCGTGCCACACGTTACGGAGGTCATTGATGCGCGCGAGCCTCTCTGATTTGCTGAGTGTATTGCCCGGGGCGCGGATGACCGCCAACGCCAGCATTGATGGCGTGTCCACCAACAGCAAGGCGGTCGCCAAAGGCAACCTGTTCGTCGCCTTGCGTGGCGAGCGCTTCGATGCGCATGAGTTTTTGCCGGAGGTCGTCGCGCAGGATGCAGCAGCGGTCATCGTTGAGCGTGTACCCGAGGGTTTTTCGCTGCCCGCACTAGTGGTAAGTGACGCCCGTCATGCGCTGGGCCAGATCGCGAATTTTTGGCGCAGACAATTCGACATCCCAGTCATTGGTGTGGCCGGCAGCAATGGCAAGACCACCGTCAAGGAAATGATTGCCTCAGTTCTTGCGGCCGCTTTTGGTGAGGGCAAGTATTTGTCCACACGAGGCAATCTGAACAATGAGATCGGCGTACCGCTGACATTGTTCAGGCTGAGATCCGCCCATCGCGCTGCCGTGATTGAAATGGGTATGAATCATCCCGGAGAGATCGCACGTCTGGCCGAGATTGCCGAACCGACGGTCGGTCTGGTGAACAACGCGCAGCGAGAGCATCAGGAATTCATGGCGAGCGTTGCTGCAGTGGCCGAAGAGAATGGCTCGGTAATCCGACTGCTGGGCAACAATGGCTATGCCGTATTCCCAGCCGATGATGATTACGCTTCGCTGTGGCAGGCCTATGCTGGCGATCGTCGCACGATGAGTTTCGGTCTTGACGATCGCGCTGCCGTGACCTGCCAGTGGCGGCCACGCGATTTTGGCAGCGATCTGCAAATCAACGCTGCCGGACACACTATCAATGTCTCGCTGTCGGCGGCTGGTATTCACAATGTACGCAATGCGCTCGCTGCTTGTGCTGCGGCGCTCGCCATTGGCATTGATACCGACAGTATCGCGCGCGGCCTGCAATCATTCACGCCCGTCGCGGGTCGTCTGCAGCGCAAGAGCGCGCATAACGGCGCACTGGTCATTGACGATACCTACAACGCCAATCCCGACTCGGTGCGAGCCGCGATCGATGTGCTGGCCGCCGCGCCTGCGCCGCGCACACTGGTACTCGGCGATATGGGGGAGGTCGGTAGTGAAGGCGTCGCTTTTCATGAAGAGATCGGCAGCTATGCACGTGCCCGGCAGATCGATCAGTTATTCACGCTGGGTGCACTGGCTCGTCATGCCAGCCTCGCATTCGGCAGCGCAGCTCGGCATTTCGAGACTATGGACACACTGAATCAGGAAATCGCTGCTGTGCCTTCTGGCGCCAGCGTACTCGTTAAAGGTTCACGCTTCATGAAGATGGAGCGCGTGGTGGACAGGCTGACTGGCGTCTCGGCGGGAGGTCATTGAGATGTTGCTCTGGCTTGCTCAACAATTCCAGGACCAGCTTGGCGCGCTGCGGGTCTTCAATTTCATTACCTTCCGTGCAGTGTTTGCGACACTGACGGCGCTGCTGATTGGTTTGCTGTCCGGTCCGGCGGTGATTCGCATGTTGACCACCCTGAAGGTGGGACAGGCAGTGCGCACCGATGGTCCGCAGACGCATCTGGTGAAGTCCGGTACGCCGACCATGGGTGGTGCGCTCATCTTGATCGGTATCGGTGTATCGACGCTGCTATGGGGTGATTGGAGCAATCGCTTCATCTGGCCTGTGCTGATCGTCACGCTGGGTTTTGGCATCATCGGCTGGGTGGATGACTATCGCAAGGTAGTCTACAAAGACCCGAATGGCATGCGCTCGCGCGAAAAATACTTCTGGCAATCGCTGATTGGTTTGCTGGCTGCGTTCTATCTGGCATTCTCGGTATCGGGTCCGACCAATACCAAAGTGTGGGAACTATTTCTTGCGTGGGTGCAGTCTGGATTTTCGATGGATCTGCCGCCCAAGGCTGACCTGATCGTGCCCTTCTTCAAAACGATCAGCTATCCGCTCGGGGTCTGGGGCTTCATCGCACTGACCTACTTCGTCATCGTCGGCACCAGCAATGCAGTGAACCTGACTGATGGTCTTGACGGACTGGCGATCATGCCGACAGTGATGGTCGGTTCCGCGCTGGGCCTCTTCGCCTACCTGACCGGCAGCGCAACGTATTCGAAATACCTGCTCATACCGCACATACCGGGTGCAGGTGAATTATTGATTTTCTGCGGCGCGATGGCCGGTGCGGGGCTCGCCTTCTTGTGGTTTAACGCATACCCGGCACAGGTATTCATGGGTGATGTCGGTGCGCTGGCGCTGGGTGGCGCATTGGGCACCATCGCGGTCATCGTCCGCCAAGAGATCGTGCTTTTCATCATGGGCGGCGTCTTTGTGGTCGAGACCTTATCTGTCATGCTGCAAGTCGCCTACTTCAAATACACCAAGATGAAGACAGGTGTCGGCAAACGCGTTCTGCTGATGGCGCCGCTGCATCACCACTATGAGCAAAAGGGCTGGAAAGAGACGCAGGTCGTCGTGCGCTTCTGGATCATCACCATGATGCTGGTGCTGGTCGGATTGTCAACGCTGAAGCTGCGCTAGTGATCGGCACAGGAATCAACACAGAGATGAAAACGCAGGGAATGAACTTGGCCGGCAAACACGCACTGGTACTCGGGCTCGGTGAATCGGGCCTCGCCATCGCGCACTGGCTCGCACGCGCCGGTGCGCGGCTGCGCGTTGCCGACACGCGTCCCTTCCCCGAGCGTCTGGACAGACTGCGCGAGCTCGTGCCGACGGCGGAATTCATCGCAGGCGAATTCACGGCATCCCTCCTCGACGCCATCGATCTGGTGCTGCTCAGTCCCGGCCTGTCGCCCGGCAAAGAACTCGCCGCGATACTTCCGGCAGCACAGGAGAAGCAGATTCCGGTCTGGGGCGAGATCGAATTGTTTGCGCAGGCACTAAGCGCGCTGAAAGCAGAGCGCGGCTACCAGCCCAAGGTGCTGGCGATCACGGGGACCAATGGCAAGACGACAGTGACCAACCTGACCGGCCATCTGTGTCGCGCGGCCGGCCTGTCGGTCAGAGTGGCCGGCAATATCAGCCCGGCGGCGCTCGATGTGCTGCGTGAAGCGCTGGATCAAGACAGTCTGCCCGATTGCTGGGTGCTGGAACTCTCCAGCTTCCAGCTATGGAGCACGCACACGCTAGACGCTGATGCGGCCACGGTGCTGAATCTGACACAAGATCACCTCGACTGGCATGGCGATATGGAAGCCTATGCCAAAGCCAAGCAGCGTATCTTTGGTGCGCGCACAGTACGCGTGCTTAACCGCGACGATACGCTCGTGATGAAGATGACTGGCAAGGATGCGAGCGTGGTGAGCTTTGGCACCGATGCGCCTGCCGAGGCAGATTATCTCGGCATGACTGAGGAGCATGGTGTGCGCTGGTTGATGCTCGCCGTGAGTACCGAAGAAAAAAGTGAGAAAAAGCGACGCGGAAAGGCCAAGCGCGAGAACGATCTGTTCCTGAACCGCCTGATGCCCGCTGATGCGCTCAAAATACGCGGTCGTCACAACGCCGCAAATGTACTGGCTGCGCTGGCGCTCTGCCGCGCGATCGAACTGCCACTTGCGCCGCTGCTGCATGCGGCGCGTCAGTACAAGGGCGAATCGCATCGCGTGGAGAGTGTGACCGCCATCGCTGGCGTCGAGTACGTAGACGACAGTAAAGGGACCAATGTTGGTGCCACCATCGCCGCACTCGAAGGTCTTGGCGATCTGAATGCCGTCGGTGAACCACGCCTGATACTCATTGCGGGCGGCGATGGCAAGGGGCAGGATTTCACGCCGCTTGCCGGGCCGGTGAAGCGCCACGCAAAAGCCGTGATGCTGATTGGCCGTGACGGCCCGGCCATACACGAGGCGCTGAACAGCACCGGCGTCTCCCTGATGGATTGCTGGACGCTGGAGCAGGCTGTCGAGCGAGCTGCCGAGATCGCCAAAGAAGGCGATATCGTGCTGCTATCGCCGGCTTGCGCAAGCTTCGACATGTTCACCAATTACGCACATCGCGCAGAGGTGTTCATCAATGCAGTGCGCGAGCTCGGGCTGTCGCGCGGGGAGGTCAGTGCATGAAGATGACCTTGCCCTGGCTCGGAGCGAACGAGGTATCGCCGACCGATGTGCGTATCGGGCAGCGCTCGAGCATGCTTGAGTACGATCAGCCGCTGGTCTGGGTCACCTTGCTGCTGCTGTTGGGCGGTGTCGTGATGGTGTATTCCGCATCCATCAGCTTGCCGGATTCGCCCAAGTACGCCAACTACAAGAACCATCATTTCCTGCTGCGGCAGACGACGTTTGTCTTCATCGGCCTGCTGGCGGGTTTGTTTGCTTTCCGGTTGAAGATAGAGCAATGGCAAAAAGCGGCGCCCACGCTGTTTATCATCTCGCTGGTACTGATGGTGCTGGTCCTGATTCCTGGTATCGGCAAGGGCGTGAATGGTGCGCGTCGCTGGATAGGATTTGGTGGCCTGAACCTGCAGCCTTCCGAACTTCTGAAGTTGATGATGGTCCTTTACGCGGCCGACTTCACATTGCGCAAGCAGCAGTACATGCACAAGCTGACCAAAGGCTTTCTGCCGATGGCGCTGGCGGTCGGATTTGTCGGCGGCCTGCTGCTGCTGCAGCCTGATCTGGGTGCGTTCGGCGTGATCGTCTGTATCGCGATGGGTATCTTGTTCCTGGGTGGCTTCAACATCATTTGGTTCAGCGGCATTATCGGCGTGCTCGGCGCGGTGTTTTCGCTGGTGATTCTACTGTCGCCATGGCGGCGCGAGCGCTTGCTCGCCTACATGAATCCCTGGGACGAACAAAACGTGTTGGGTAAGGCCTATCAATTGTCACACTCGCTGATTGCCTTCGGTCGAGGCGAGCTATTTGGTGTTGGCCTGGGCGGCAGCGTCGAAAAGTTACATTACCTTCCTGAAGCACACACCGATTTTCTACTGGCCGTGATCGGGGAAGAGCTCGGCCTGGCCGGCGTACTGCTGGTCACCATCGCCTTCTACTGGATCGTGCGCCGTGCGTTCGAGATCGGCCGTCAGGCCATCGCCGTCGATGATGTATTCGCCGGACTCGTCGCCAAGGGCATAGGTATCTGGATCGGTGTGCAGGCCTTTATCAACATGGGCGTCAATCTCGGGCTGCTGCCGACCAAGGGACTGACCTTGCCGCTGATGAGTTATGGCGGTTCGGGGGTGGTCATTAACTGTATCGGATTGGCGGTACTGCTGAGAATAGACTATGAGAACAGAGTACTGATGCGCGGAGGTCGCGCATGAGCCGCCTGCTCATCATGGCCGCTGGCACTGGCGGTCACATTTTCCCGGGTCTGGCGATCGCCGACACGATGCGCGCGCGTGGCTGGCAGGTGTCCTGGCTAGGTACCACACGTGGCATGGAAGCAGACATCGTGCCGCGTCACGGCGTGGATTTTGATGCCATCGATTTCACCGGATTGCGCGGCAAAGGTCTGCTGCACACAGTCACTGGCGCAATCAAGCTGGTGCTGAGTTTTTTCAGCTGTCTGTCCATACTATTGCGACGCAAGCCCGATGTGGTGCTCGGCATGGGTGGCTATGTGACGGTGCCCGGCGGTGTCGTGGCGAAAGTCTGCGGCGTGCCCTTGGCATTGGTGAATGCCGATGCTGAACTACTGATGTCAAACAAGGCATTGCTGCCCTTCGCCCGAAAAATACTGTTCGGCTTCGCGACGCAGGGCGACGACCTTCAACACAAAGTACAAGTGACCGGCAATCCGGTACGGCGCGAAATACGCGAATTACCTTTGCCGGCGCAGCGCTATGGAGCACGCACCGGTGCACTGAACATACTCGTCATTGGCGGCAGCTTGGGCGCCAGAGTATTGAATGAGACAGTGCCCGCGGCACTGGCGCTGATTGACGAATCGGAAAGACCACACGTCGTACATCAATCCGGCAGGCAGCATATCGCTGCACTGCGCGATCTCTATGCGCAACATCGCGTCCATGCCGACGTGGTGGATTTCATTGATGACATGGCCTCGCGCTATGCGTGGGCCGATATCGTGATCTGCCGTGCCGGTGCGATCACGGTGACTGAATTATGCGCAGCCGGTGTGGCCAGTGTGCTGGTGCCCTTCATCGCATCAACCACATCGCATCAGCGCGACAACGCGCGCTGGATGGCAAGTGCCGGTGCAGCGATCCATCAGCCGCAAAGCGAACTGAATGTGGACGCACTGGCATCCCTGATCAAGACACTGACCCGCGAGCGTTGCCTGCACATGGCCGATGCGGCGTACCGGCATGGAAGGCACGACGCCAATGAAGCGATTGCGCAGGTGCTCGAAACTTTGGGACATTCATGAAACACAAGGTTAAACACATACATTTCGTTGGCCAAGCAGCGCGGTCGCGCTGCGGTCGTTCACAGGCAGCGAAGCTGGAGCCGACGGGGATGCACCACTGACATGAAACACAAGGTTAAACA